>Ga0214545_1003926_pt1 | contig 28098 bp, 23 predicted proteins | sample CNSS4metaG_FD_160064 | JGI IMG/M metagenome (GOLD analysis project Ga0214545, IMG submission 160064) | Root nodule microbial communities from cowpea collected in UCLA plant growth center, Los Angeles, California, USA - CNSS4 | ecosystem: Host-associated > Plants > Roots > Nodule | place: USA... | reverse complement strand
AGGATTTCAAGGTAGGCCAGAAGGTGTTACTATACAAATCCAAGCTTGGTCACATGAGTGGTAAGTTGCGTTCTACTTGGGAAGGACCATACATTGTTACAAAAGTCTTCCCTTATGGAGCAGTGGAGATCAAGGAAGAATCTTCAGCAAGAACTTTTAAAGTTAATGGGCATCGTCTTCGGATATTCAATGAAAATCAAGATATGCTGAATAAGACGATGGATGGGATGAACTTGACTTCTCCCTCATACCTTCCACCTTGAGGAGGTAAGTACACTTCATACTTTTTCTTTGCATTTTATACATATTGAATCCTGACACTCTAAGGAGTTAGTTAGTCTCACCTAGAGCGGACTGACTCTTGTGGTGAGAGTAGTAGGAGGCCTGAAATTCATTAAGGGCTAACCTTGTGGTGAGGGAAAATTGATTCATTGTAACACTTGTAACACATAGCTCGGGGGTGAGCAGAGGTATCCACCACAGGTGCAAGCATCCACTGAATCCGACCAGGTTATACGTATCCGGATGAGTCGAGTCGAGTCGTAGTGTATTGATTAAAAAGTCATAACATGCTTGGTTGTTGTATGGACACTGGATGATGAAAATATATTTGACTGTATGATGAATATGTTGTCGGCTCTAGCTTACCCTGTTTGTTGTATGGTTGTATTGTATGTGGCTACTCTTTCTCGCGATGATCATCAATTTGATTGATGGGAGCAGATGGGTGAGGTTCTCGTGGTCCGCAAGGAAATGGCGATTCCGCTGCTTAGCCATCTGGGTTGGAGTTTATTTTATTTTCGTCATGGTTCTTTAGGGCTATGGCCCATGTATTGCCTTATGCTTTACTACTCTATTCTCATTTGTTAGACTTGTATCTGGTTTCCCGTTGGCATCGTGGTGTGCCCAGGTTGTAGGGGTTGTGTTAAGGACCCTAGGACTATGCTACAGTACTATCCTTGTGTGACGTTTCCTTTAATTTCGCTTAATAATTAAATGGGATGTTACAATATCAATACAAATATTTTAAAAAATAATTTTATAAACTTTTAAATTAAACTTTAAATAAAATTACAAAAAAAATATAAAATTAAATAAAAATTAAATTAAATATAAATTGAATTTTTATTTTAATTAAACTTAATCTAATAAAACATACATTAAATTTTAATTTTAATTAAATTTAACTTAATAAAATATAAATTAAATTTAAATTGTTTGCAAATAATGAATACGTGTGAGTACGAATAATTTGATACTCATATTAGACACATTTATAAACTAGTATTAAAATACATTTTACCCACTACCTATAGATAATAAATACTCATAGATACCAACTATCTGTTGCGAATTTTATGCGGATACCCACCCACTGACACAAGCATTTCTGTCATCTCTAGTTTCATACTCCTATTGTTGAGATTTAAGTGGTTTCTTACAACTTTACATATATACACTAGCAATTCTAACCATACACATAATATTTTTTTAAAAAAATATATATTTTATATAAATTTATTTTTTATAAAACATAATAAAAATTTAATACAAATATTTATTTTTGTAACTTTACTTACTAATATTTCTATGTTTATTATTATTTACTAGTAAAAGCAAATGCACTATGCGTAGAGGTGTCAATTTGGCAAATGACTCATGAGCCAACCCTATCCCACTATTTGTTAAGCCTCATTTGAGGAGGTCTCCAAATGAGGAAGTAAAAAAAAAAGTCTAAACCCCCTAAGCTCACTATCAAGTGGGTTTGGGCTAAAGATTGGGACGGGTTTACGCAGGTCAAAGGCTGAAATGGGTCATGTCGGGTCGACGAGCGAGATGATTCAAAACATCACAGAGTGTCGAGGCATACCGACAACCAAGGTATATCGACAACCAAAACAGGTTAAACTGGTCCGACTGTCGAGACGGGTCGGTCCAGGCCAACAATCGAGACGAGCCAGACTTGGCCACTTGCCTGGACGGGTTAACCTGATCTAACTACCGTGATGGGCCAATCTAGTCTTAAAATCGAGACGGGCCGACCTAGGTTGACAACCGAGAGAGGCCAAGTCTGGACAAAGGTCGTGACAAGCCGATGATCGAAACAAGTCGAGTTGACGACCAAGACAGACCAACCTAATGTCGAGATGGACTAGACCAACCCGATGCTCGAGATGTGATGGACCGACCCAAAGGATGAGACGGGTCAAGCTGGCTCGACGATCGAGCCGGGTTGGCCAGGGTCGACCACCAAGATAGGCCGTCTTGGGTTGACGAACAAGATGAGTCGTCCACCTATTCGATGGACGAGAAGGGTCGGACTCGTCGATGGCGCCGCCGGTAACAAGTCCTTAGCTTTCTTGATGCATACTCCGGATACAACCAAATTCCCATGGCCGAATCCGACATGAACAAAACCGCTTTCATCATAGACGACGCCAATTACTTCTACAAAGTCATGTCGTTTGGTCTTAAAAACACAAGAGCAACCTACCAACGATTGATGGATAAAGTCTTCAGCCACTTAATGGGCAAATGTGTCGAAGTGTACGTTGACGACATGGTTGTCAAATCCCCCAGCCATCACCAGCACGCTCAGGACTTATCGACAGTCTTCTTTGCATTAAGATAATACAACCTCCGCCTCAATCCCGATAAATGCGTTTTCGGTGTCGACCGTGGCAAGTTCCTTGGATTAATGCTGACCCAGCGCGACATAGAGGCTAACCTTGAAAAGTGCAATGCAATCATTATGATGCGAAGCCCAACCAGCATCAAAGAAGTACAACGCCTCATAAGCCGCCTCACAGCCATTTCCCGTTTCCTTCCCAAACTAACCGAACAAACCCAACCCATCATACAACTGCTCAAAAAATCCGCCAAGTTCACGTGGAACGATGATTGTGAACAAATTTTCCAAAAGCTAAAAGCCACCCTCACCTCACCACCTATCCTTCACAAACCAGATACTCATCAACCCCTATTGGTCTATATCACCACCACAGATCACACCGTCAACGCCGTGCTGGTTCAAGATATAGGCGGCACCCAACACCTTATTTACTTCATTAGCAGAACCTTGCAAGACCCCGAAACCAGATACCAGATGGTAGAAAAATTGGCCCTATCCTTGGTAGACGTAGCCCGCCGCTTACGCCCATACTTCCAAAATCACAACATCATCGTCAAAACCGATTACCTAATACAGAAGATACTGCAGAAACCAGACCTTGAGGGACGAATGTCATCCTGGGCTGTTGAGTTGTCCGAGTTCAACATCCGTTGCGAACCTCACAGCTCCATCAAAGCTCAATGCCTCCTGGACTTTGTCAACGATCTCCAACAAACACCCGTTGAGGACCAATGGACGCTTTATGTTGATGGTTCTTCGAATCCAAAGGGGGCAGGTGCCGAAATTGTGTTAGAAGGCCCCAACGATATCCTCATCGAAAAATCCCTCCACTTCGCCTTCAGGACATCCAACAACCAAGCCGAGTACGAAGCCATCCTTGCCGGCTTATCCTTGGCCTACGAGGTTGGTGTCAAGTCGTTAACATGCAAAACCGATTCCAAGCTTACTGTAGGTCATCTAAACGATGAGTTCCAGATCAAAGACCCTACCCTTCTACAATATTACCATTTGGTCCGAACAGTCGTCTAGTGCGCCTTCGACCAAGTCTGCATCCAACACATTCCTAGATCCGAAAACATCAGAGCCGATATATCATCCAAACTAGCCTGCACCAAGTTAAAAAGTCGCCACCGATCACTATTGCAGCAAACGTTGTCCGCTCCTTCCATCACAAATACTTGCCATAACCTAACCCAACACCAAGCCGAAAACTGGACCACTCCTTACATCCAATACCTCCAAACCGGTAACCCCCCACCGGGGAAGAAATACCTAACACATGGAATGTATCCCATCTAAAGTTTTACTTTAGTTAAAGACATGCTTTGTATTAAACACTTATAACCCTGGGTGTACTCTTTTTCCTCACTTGGTATTTTTCCCTAAGGAGGATTTTGGCCGGGGAGGTTATAACGAGGCACCCCAGATTTCATGAATAAACAAAGGGTTCCCAAACTTCACGACAATTCCTCACTTCGCTTCTCGCGCACGTGTAAGTTCCCCACCCTTACCACAAGCGGTCTGGGTCGAACATCCCTAACATTAATTCGTTTAAGTTCCCCACCCTTACCACAAGTAAGCGGTCTGGGTCAAACACCCCTAACGTTAATTCGTTTAAGTTCCCCACCCTTACCACAAGTAAGCGGCCTGGGTCGAACACCCCTAATATTAATTCGTTTAAGTTCCCCAGTCTTACCACAAGTAAGCGGCCTGGGTCGAACACTCCTAACATTAATTCGCTTAAGTTCCCCACCCTTACCGCATGAAGTGGCCTGGGTCGAACACCCCTAACATTAATTCGTTTAAGTTCCCCACCCTTACCACAAGTAAGCGGCCTGGGTCGAACACCCCTAACATTAATTCGTTTAAGTTCCCCACCCTTACCACAAGTAAGCGGCCTCGGTCGAACACCCTTAACATTAATTCGTTTATGTTCCCCACCCTTACCACAAGTAAGCGCCCTAGGTTGAACACTCCTAACATTAATTCGTTTAAGTTCACCACTCTTAGCACAAGTAAGCGGCCTGGGTCGAACACCCCTAACGTTAATTCGTTTAAGTTCCCCACCCTTACCACAAGTAAGCGGCCTGGGTCGAACACCCCTAATATTAATTCGTTTAAGTTCCCCACCCTTACCACAAGTAAGCAGCCTGGGTCGAACACCCCTAATATTAATTCGCTTAAGTTCTCCACCCTTACCACAAGTAAGTGACATGGGTCGGACGCCCTTAACTTAATATTAGTTCGGTTAAATTTCCACTTTTACCACAAGCAAATGACCTGGGTGGAATACCCTCAATAAAAATCACATTCGCCAAACATCATATAAAGTTATTAGCATCGAATAGACAACATCGTATACACAAAACATTCATCATATTAAAAGCAAGATAAAATAGTGTACAAATTATTACAAACTAGAATTCATGAACAGTTTAACATCATAATACAATAAAAGTCCTACGCTGCCTTGTTGTCATCACCTTCCACAGCAACTTCCGCATCCTTGTCCTCCCCCTCCGCTTCCTTCTCCACCTCCTCCTCGGGGCTGCTCTCGGCCTTATTAACAAGTTGTCCATCCACCACATCCTTGTTAACATCAAATCTAGGATCAGTCGCATCAATATCCTGACAAAAGAAGGCCACCTGCCTCACTCCTTTTTGGAACCCATTGATGTGCTCTTGGATAACACACCCTTTCAAGTCATCGAGCTCCATTTCTACGCCTTCATATTTTTCCTTTAGTTCATCATAATCTGCCTCCAGGTCCGCTATCCTTCCATTAAGTTTACTCTCTGAATCCAGACAGTGAACCTTCCAGGTTCCCAACCTCTTCTTCTCTTCCTCCCAACCTTCCCTCTCCTTCTTCCATGCAGCCATTTCCTTCGCGAACTTGTCAACCTTTTCCTGTAACTCGTCCACCTTTTCCCAGTTCCCCTCCTTCGCTTCCTAGCGATACAACGAACCAACCTAGCGACTCAAAATTAACGCCTTACTCCCAAACTCCACCATCGTCCTCACTAGGTGATCTGACTCCATACTATTGATAGTATTAATCACTATCTTCGGCAGGTTGATATCAATGTCCTTCCTAACAGACGTCTCCGGCAACTCTATCAAACTGGCTTCTGGTCCTTTAGCCCCACTCGATGCCCCTTGCCCAAACAAAGCCGCCCTCACCTTTTTCACGTCCTTGCCCTTACTAGGCCTAGCCGGTAACTCGGCCTTCCTCTTGGTGCCGCCATGTAAGTTTGGAACCTAAGTGTTCCCAGTTGTTTTTGCCTTGACGGCCCTCTCCTTCCTCAGTGTTTGAAAAAGCATCAAATTCTTTTTCCCAGCCTAAGCCATGTGGTCTTGCACAAATACACCAAGTTCCAGTTAGTTTAACTTAGAAACATCAAGACAATTTAAGTCATAAACAGATACCTTCAATATCAATAATCTGGTGAACCGAATTATAAACCCTAACTAAGCCCTTAGTGGGCAATTTATCAGAAAACATCATCGACCTCCACCACCTCCCTATCCATCGTCGATAACTCGTCGGTACCCATATCCTTATATCGAGAAGGGCTGCCCGTCCAACTAAATGAAAATTTTGTACTCCTATCTGCATTAAGAAAATGTGACTTGCCCTCCTCCTTCACCATAACCTTGAAACAACCATCCTTGAAATGCTTGAAGGACTGTGAAAACGCGTCCAGTGTGCTAATGCTCGGTCGGCTCACCAAGGACAACCAAGTAGTCGGTTGTCGCGGTCTTGTGTTATAAAAATATAGAAACGCATAAGGAGAAGGCCGTAGATACAGTGACTAGAACAAAACACGAAAGGCCTGCAAGTATGCCCATCTGTTCGGATGTAATTGGATATGCGCTACGTTGAGCTGACGGAGAACCCCCATGGTGAAGTCATCCAGCGGCAACCTCACATGTAACAGAGAGAAATGACACATGTACATATAAAAGAACTTCTCGACAGCCCCTTCTTGGCCGTGACAAACGCACTTAACAGTGCTCACCCACTCTAGTGACACGATACCATGGTCCACGCCTTTCGCGATAACGGGGTACAGTTCAACCAAGAATTTGGTAGACGGGACCACCGGAACAAGGATGACTGGTTACGAACATCAGCCGCTACCCAGTCATAATTGGCCTTGGCCGGCCAGTTACTCTCTGTTATTTCTTCAGGAAGGTCTTCCCTCACCTCAGTCATTGTCTCCATCGGAATTCTTCCCACTACAGCCACCGGACTAGTACTCTCCTCCTCAACACGCTTACCTACACCCCTCCCGGACTCCACACTCCCACTACTGGAAGAAGACAATGACATAGTATCACTACTACTAGACATACCTTTTTCGAAAGATGTCGGCAGAAACAAAGAACTAGTCAGACAGATCTAATGCACGCAAATCTCTGATTACGAAATTCTCATGAATGAGCTAACAAACGCAAACCCTTCGCGAAATCCGCATTTATAAGCATGAATCCCAAACGACACAACTTCTTCCCGCCAAAAGTCACAACCCATACCAATCGAAAAAAAGCACACCAAAGGTCATGAGTATCAGGAACAACAACGCAAAACCCTTTTTGATTAGACCCCTGACACCCCCTTACCTGCTACAAACCTTATCCTATCTTTAGCCTTAACATTGTTCATCACAGTTATAGACTGGGGGACTGGTGTAGCGCACCTAGTCGACCTAGACGAAAGACAGCGGACACTTATCACCATTTACCGACATAACTATATCGACAAAGGCTGGGGGACTGGTGTACTGCACCTAGTCGGCCTAGACGAAAGACAGCAAACACTTATCACCCTTTACCGACATAACTATATCGACAAAGGTTGGGGGACTGGTGTACCGCACCTAGTCGGCCTAAACCGAATAATAGCAAGCACCATGTACATGCTAAGGTACCCGGACTAAACCACTAAGAAGCAACAATGATAAAACAAGCCAAAAACAACAATAGTGGCCTAAGCCGTTAAAGGGTAACCGGCTTAGGCCGACAACTCTATAAAAACAACCAAGGACTTAGCAAGAAACAGAATGCTCCAATAAAAGTCACCGGTCCCTAATAATCGAACTAAGGGCCTGGGCTAAGGCCCAGGCCCACCTACGGCCCAAGTAAGGGCCCAACCCATGATGTGGCCAGACATAATTAATGATCTATAAATATGCATGGACCCCACAAATTAAAGGTACACATTCATTACTTCCCTAATCACCTGATTTGACTTTCTGAGAGATTTCGCTGACTTGAGCTTCAGAGTCCCTTTTGCAGGTAACCCCTCCCGGGTCCAAGCAGACATATGCCAACCAAGAAGAGGCCTATTGAGGAGATGGCGGACTATATGGGTAAGGTGATACTTGTGCGTAACTTATCTTATTTGTTCTCTGTAGGAACAAAAAGGATTGAGGTTTCATCTCTGGCCATAAGGTTCTTTTCACAACAATCCATCAAGAACGTGTGAGAAGAGAAAAGAAATGCAAAATGATAAATTGGAAAACGGTGGTTGAAGAGAACACAAATTACAAATTGAAGAATGCATACTCATAGGATCTCTTATGAATCAAGGTTAGTGCTCTATTATGTTCTATTGTGTGAGAATTTTAAATCTTAAAGATCCTTAATTATTTTACATGTGGTATTAAGTGTTGTAGGATCTATGATTCTCTAGTTATGTGATAATATTTCCCTAATTAGATAAACCCTAATTATGAATTTAGGAAATTTCTAAAATTATAACCCGTAATTAAAAGTTTTAAGGGGGTTTTATGTTTTCAGCTTCTTTAAAGATTGAATGTGAATGCCATAATTTTAATTGCATCCGTGAAATTGCATTGAGAAAATTGCATCTGCTGTGTGAAGATTGAATGAGAATCGAATTCCACTGCCATTGAATAATTGCATCATGTTGTGATTTAATCTTAATTGGTATTATATGTTTGTTATGAATTAAAAAACATCTTGTGTTGCGTGAATGTATAATCAAGGATGTATCTTTGAAAATTGAATGCTTCTGTAATTGGAGAGTTTATTTTTCTCTTTACGTGAATTGCCTGCACCTTGCGATTATTGGTGTCAATTCCAATTTGAATTGAATGGATTGCAATTTTCACTAATACGTAAGGTTTCAAATAAACAAAAGCACTTATGTATGTTTATAATGTAGTGCATTGGTGCATTAATGAAGTGTATTTAATTAAATGGATGCATAAGTTTGCTGATTTATTTTAATTGGCCTAATCAATTGACGAATTTGAATTTTATTAAATTACGTTTTTAAGGCATCCATTTTATTTGAATTAAAATTATGAAAATGTTATGTATGGTTAATAGCAATTAAAGGTATATATATTTATTTATTTGAAATCAATTATGTTAAATTTTGTTAGTCACCAAAGTGACCAAAATTTTAAGGTTTTATTTTTTTGGTTTCAAATTATTAATATTTTTATTTCAATTAACTATAATATGGATGCTAAATTATGAATAATTGATTTATGGGTTAATTGAAGTTCATTATTATAAGGCATTTCAGGATCACCCAAAGGTTGATTAATTGTTCTCATAATTAATGAACATGATTGTAAATAATTTTGTATGCGTCACTAGTTTTATTTATATACCCAAAGGTAGTAGGTGATTCTAGTTTATGCATATTTTAGTTATCAATAATGTTATAATATGATTAGCATCATTATGTTTATGTTTGTGTATTAGTTGATCTTCCAAAGGAGAACATTACTATGCATAAAATGATTGTTTATGTCTGAATTTGTATTTATGTTTAGTTTTATGACGCAAAGTGTTAATGTTAGGCATGTGTTAATTGCAGTCTCTGCTCAATTATCTTCACACTTGCACACTATGTCTGTCCCAGTTTTTAATGGATTGAATTTCCCTGATTGGAGTGAACAAGTCCAATTTCACTTAGGTGTATTGAATCTTGATCTAGCTTTTCAAGTTGAAAAATTGGCTGTTATCACAAAAGCTAGTAGCAATGAAGAGAAAGGCCATTACAAAGGTTGGGAAATGTCAAATAGACTTAGCTTAATGTTTATGAGAATGAGCATAACAAGCAATATTAAGTCATCTCTTCCCAAAACCGATATCGCAAAAGAATTTATGAAATTTGTGGAAGAGTCCTCTCAAATTGCTGATAAATCTCTCGCTGAGACACTGATGAGTACGTTGACCACCATGAAGTTTGACGGTTCGCGTACTATGCACGAGCATGTGATAGAGATGACAAATATCACAACAAGACTTAAGTCTCTAGGAATGGAAATGGATGAAGGTTTTCTTGTGTAGTTCATTCTAAACTCATTACCGTCTGAGTATGGTTCGTTCCAGATGAACTACAACACCATGAAAGACAAGTGAAATATGCATGAATTGTATACTAGTTCAGGAGGAGACTCGACTGAAGAACTTAGGAAATCACTCTATTTAGCATGTGAAGAATCAAGGAGCTGTTGGAAAGAAAGTTATTAAGAAACATGGAAAGGGTAAAGGACCACTAAAGATTGACAAGTCCTCAGCCAAAATCCAGAAGAAAAATGACAAATGTCATTTCTTCGGGAAATTTGGACATTTCTAGAGGGACTGCATAAAGCGTAGAGCTTGGTTCGAAAAGAAAGGTGGGCATAATGCTTACATATGTTTCAAATCAAACTTAACTGAAGTTCCCCATAATATATGGTGGATTGATTCTGGATGTACGACTCATGTTTCTAATGTGATGCAAGGATTTCTTTCAACCCGAACCATAAATCCAAGTGAGAAGTTCGTCTTCATGGGCAACAAAGAGAAATTTCCAATGGAAGTGATCGAGACTTATCGTCTAATCCTCGACACTGGATATCACTAGGAATTTAATTTCTTTGTCTAAGCTTGATGTTGTTGGATACTACTGATCTAAATGTGTGTGTGGATTGTATTAAAGGCAAACAAACAAAACACACAAAGAAAGGAGCCACGAGAAGCACTCAGATTCTTGAAATCATACACACTGATATATGTGGTTCGTTTGATGTAAATTATTTCAATAAAGAGAAGTACTTCATCACCTTTGTTGATGATTTTTCATGTTTTAGACATGTCTATCTACTGCATGAGAAATCACAATCAGTGAATGCCTTGGAAGTTTATATAAATGAAGTGGAAAGAAAATTAGACAAAAAGGTGAAAATCGTAAGGTTTGAAAGAGGTGGTGAGTATTATGAAAGATATGATGAAAGTGGACAACATCCTAGTTCATTCGCTAAGTTCCTTAAGAAACATGGTATTTGTGCTCAATACACAATGCCAGGCACACCACAACAAAATGGTGTACTAGAAAGGCGTAATCGAACCTTACTGGAAATGGTTAGGAGTATGTTAAGTAATTCATGTGTACATGTATCATTGTGGATGTATGCTTTAAACACTACCATGTATTTTTTGAACATGGTTTCTAGTAAAGTTGTTCAAAAGACTCCTTTTGAGTTGTGGACGAGTAGGAAACCCAGTTTAAGACACCTGCATGTTTAGGGTTGTCAAGCATAAGAAAGAATATACAATCCACAAGAAAAGAAATTGGATGAAGGAATAATTAGTGGATATTTCATTGGTTACCAGAAAATCAAAAGGGTATATGTTTTACTGTCCTACCTATAGTACAAGAATCGTTGAAACTGGAAACTCAGTTTATTGAGAATGGTGAAACTAGTGGGAGTGAAGCTTCACGAAATGTGGAGATTAAGGAAGTTGGAGTACAAGTTCCTATACCTAGTACTTCTTTATCAAGAGTTTTTATTCCACATGTTGTAGAAGCTCAAAACAATTAAGAAGAACAACAAGAAATAATATTAAGAGTCTGGTATTTTGAATGACTTTATGTGTTTTATCTACAAGAGTCAGAAAATGACTTAAGTATTGATAATGATCCATATTCATTTTCAGAAGCCATTAATGGTGATAATTCTGATAAGTGGTTAGATTCCATGAAAGATGAGCTTAAATCAATGGCACATAATGATGCACGGGACCATGTGGAATTGCTAGAAGGATACAAGAGAGTTGGATCTAAATGGGACTTTAAGACTAAGCGTGACTTTCAAGGCAATATCGAACGTTACAAGTCCCGACTTGTTGCCAAAGCTTTTACATAGAAAGATGACATTGATTATAATGAAACATTTTCGCTTATTTCTAAGCACTACAAGAAAAACGCTTATTACCAACAGTTAGAATCTGTTGGTAATGGCCCTAATCCGTTAATAATGATGTTTTACCGACAGACTTTCGATGATAAAAAAATTGTTAGTAAACGCATCGTTGGTAATACTTTACCGGCGGATTATAAAAGTCTGCCGGTAATTACCAACAGACACATCCGTTGTTCAAGCCATCGATAATTACCAACAGAGCTGTCTACCGGTAATCACCGATGACCAGGTTTGTCAAAAAATATATTTGCCCAAGCATTGCCATTACCGATGGATCTATCCATCGGTAATTATCGACAGACAGATCTTTCGGTAAATATCGACGGACAAATCCGTTGGTAATGACATTGCTTGCACGAATGGATTTTCTAACGGATCTGGCTGTCAGTAATCCATCAGTAAGTGTATAAATTTTGTTTGGGTTTATTTGCTTATTTAACATTCCACAATATTTGCTTATTTAACATTCCAACATAGACAAATCAAGCATTCCAACATTCCAGCATTTCGTTATATCAAATATTGTATCATTATTAAACTCCATCACAATATATATCACATGACAGACTAAACTGTTTATAAAACATACAAAATAATATGTAGTATAGGAATGTTTGTCAAATATTACATAAGAATGATCAATAGCAAGTAAGAATAATAGTACACAAGTTTATTACGTACATGCTGAAGAAAGTTTTTCTTAAGGACATGAAGAGCTAATAATCTTCACAATCAGGGGAAGATTCTTCATTTAGATTATCGTCCTCTTCATTATTTTGTTTCTGAGAATGGGGTTAAGGGATATTAGAGTTTTGTTGAGTAGGGTTTGGTTGTTGTGGCTGTGGCTGCTGAAGATGAGCTTGAGCATCAAGAGGGAGATATTACAGGACTAGTGATTGAAAGGATCGAACCTCGAACCTCAATTGCTCATTTTCCTCCAAGTTGTGTGAAAGTTGCTGCCTAATATTATTAAGGTCCTCAATATTAGAAGAGGAAGAAGCTGGTAGTTGGTTCAAGATTTCATTTGAACCATATAATTTTGAACAAGTTGACCTACCCCATAAAATCTTCCTTTCTTTTTTCCTCCTACTTTCTCAATCCAACACGTAGTCCTGATATTCTTATCTTGTGTAGGATCAGCAAAGGACTACTCTTGTGTTCCATCAGCAGATGAGGAAACATCAGATCTAACTTGAGAAATCCTAGTCTGAAATTCTTCCTGTAAGTAAAAAATGAACAATTATTATTATGTGGTGGGATACATATATAAGTTTAAGAGTAAATAATATTGAACAGTAAAAGAGACTTACATTTATCTTCCTAGACCTCTCATCCACATACTCGCCAGTACCCTTCCAAATACGTGTTTGCTGAAAGACTTCACCAAGAAACACATGTCGTCCCAACTCACGTGCCTGCAACAAAATATGTTATAATGTTAGATTTGATATGATTTCAAACTTTAAAAATGTAGTTCAAACGTGACAAATACAAATAGTTAATGTGTACACCATACGAAAAACATGCTTGTGAGTGGTAATGGATCCACCTGTGTGTAGGGCCCCACCCGTTTTAGAAGCCCTATTATTTTTTGTTGCAATACATTTTCTCTAATAACTTGGAGAATTCCAATGTTCTAGCAGCATTGTCCACATATCATTAGGAATCCATTCTGGCCTTTCGCTAGCCATTCTAGCATCTCTAAATAGCTCAGATAGACGATGAGAAGCTCTGCTGTTGAAATTTCTCTTAATTTTAATTTCATGCTCAAGTGCTCACTGAACTCTCCTCTATAACAACACAATTTAAACACATAAACATTATAAGTATATTAAGAATGGAATAGTAGTTAACAACTTAATTTACCTATAAAATAAGTTAGAATGCATTACCTTGAAATGTTGCCAGAAAATATCCTTGTCTTTTTCAAGTATTGCTCCCCATGATGGTCAAGGATTAAGAAATTGTTTCTTGATTGTCTTTGTGATAGCCTGTGAAGCAACTTTAGATGGAATAAACCTAGAATGCATGGAAAATTGTTAGAAGATGAAAGAAGTTACATAATATAAACAATGAGAATAATTGAATTGAATTATTACCCTCGACTGACAGGTTCAATCATTGGGTGGTCCTGTAGTGGGGGGTCATGTTCTACATCTAAATAAGGATCAACTATAGGCTCTGGGGTAACTATATCACCAATGGCAGAAGATGGGCCACCAATCGAGGCTGGGGATGGTACAATATGAGGTGAAGGGGATGCTTCAATGTTTGTAGAAAGGGGTATGTAACCTTGTGTGTGGAGTTGAGAAAGATGAGGATGGTATATGTGAGGGTGGTACAAAATGGGGCTTGGGAGCAACAATAGGGGTATGCAACCCTATGGGTGGAGGTTGAGAAGATGAGGACGACATATGAATCGTTAGGATAGAAGTAGGGTTATGTAACCCTATGGGTGGAGTTAGGGAAGATAAGGATGGCATATGTAAGCTTGGGGTAGGGGTGATGGGTCTAAGTGGAATTTGAAGCACATAATTATTACGTCTCTTTCTTGGTTTTGCAATACCTTTCCCCATGTCAACTAGGGGTGGTCGAGGTGGATCTCCTGATGACATGGCGTATGAAGTTTACGATCTAAGTGTCAAACAAATTAAGATGGTGTATGATAATAAACAAATATACCAACAACTTATTAAGTATTCATTAGACATATTAAAAAAGTTGAAGTACAACAACAAAAAGTTCTAATGAAATGAAAAAATAACAAACATATTAAAAAGTTGAAGTACAAAAACAAAAAAGACAACTTTAATCCTCCTCCTCCTCCTCCTCTTCTTCTTCTTTTTCTCCTTGTAACCTTTCATCTATGGTTACAGAATGAAACCTTTCATCTTGGTTGTTGCAACTTGTTGTGATGGTGCATGTTGTTGCTCTTGAGAACCAAATGGAACATATGATGGCTAGAGTTAATACCCAAAATATGGTTGTTGCTCATAATCCAAAAAAGATGATCTAGGATATAAATCATTTAGTTAACATATAGTTAACCTACTTAAATCAGGTGCAGTAGTAGGTGTGACAATTTGTTGTTTATAACCATATGAATCATGTGGTTGTTATGGATAGTAATCATAGTTCATTTGAAAATACATTGTTGATTATTTTCATATGAAAAATTATTTTACATTTTTGAAAGAGGTTTTGTGAAAAGAAATAATAGTTAAAAGTTTGTTGAGTAGACTTCTAGGAAAGATAGGTGTGTCTCAATTGACAACTTAAGTACCTTCTCTTTCCTTAGCCAAAGTATTCTCCAACTAGTTTCAAGACTTCGCAACAAAATTCCTCAACCAAACTTTATGTTTAGAAACAAAATTAAAATAACTAAAGAAAATAAAATAAATGTTAAGAAATTTTTTTTCACATAAATAAATATTGGAATTAATTACAATGAAATAAAATTGATTGGAACAATTCATGCTTTTCCCTAATTTGAATGATCCATGGAATATATTGTATTTAATTCTTCAAATAATATCTCGGAATTAATAAAATTTATCGGAGCAATTAAGCTTTTTCCTAATTTGAATGATGCACGAGATATATTGCATTTAATTCTTGAAATTTAGTTGGCCTTTAATTTAGTTAAATTGACTTCTATTAATTAATTTGATTGATTCACAATGTTCATATGCTAGCTCCTTGAATTGCTCACCTTTAATTTAGCTAAATTGGTTTCGAGTAACTAATTTGATTGATTCACAATCTTCATGAGTTGGCTCCTTGAATTGTTGGTTGTCCACATCGCCAATGGGTGACACAAGATTGGGCCTTGAATTTTCATCGATTTGACCTATGTTAAATAATCTCGGATTACCTTTCTCCTAAAGATATTATACAATGTGGATGGATGTATATCTTAATGCTAAAATTACACAAAATGTAACAAATTTAGTAAAATTGAATTATCCTTTGTTTTTTTATTAAAAGACTCTAAATGTATGATTTATAAAGATAATAATTAATTTAGAAAATATCTAAGATAAAAAATAAAGAGTAGAATTACATCAATCCACATAATTTATCAATCCACATAATTTATGGGTTCGAATTAAAATTAAGTATTATTAAATTTATGTATTCATTCTTTTAAATATTTATTATTTATAAAAAATATTAACTTAGCGATAAACGATACATACAAGTATGTTCATGGAAAATAATTAATGTGTGTTAGAAGTGACATAAATAATATTCATGGAAAATAGTTGACTTATACTTTTTCTATTTGTTTTTGTCAACATTTAAAATGCACTCTTTTTTCAAAAAAAATTTACGAAAATGTAGATCACGTTTATACTGATTTGAGGTTGCAGAAAATTTAATGTCATTACATGATTACTGAAAAAATAATCATTAGAGAAAAATTGAAAATAACTCAGAGTAGACATAAAAATTGTATTTATATATATATATATATATATATATATATATATATATATATTAATTCAATGCATAATTGAAGGAAGTAAATTTAATTTTAAGTAATAATTTAGAAAAAAGATAATTAATAATATGTGTATTTAAATTTAAAAAAATATGTAGTTGGAGGTCTCTTCTTCCGGAGTTAAAGGAGAAGGAAACTTTTAGACAAGACAAAACAATTTTATATGGACATGATAGCATTATTTATCGAGACTAGTCAGTATTGTAACATCCCATTTAAATAATAATCTTAATTAAATGAAATGTCACACAAATTAATATAAGAAGTACAATATCCAAGGTACTAAAAATAAAATACTGAAGTACACCACGATGTCGACTAAACCAGATCGAAGTTGAATAGTACTTAAAATAAATGGCCAAAGAACATGGCAGTACATGGGCTACAGCTCTAAAGAAAACTCAGACAAGCAGGATCTGATCCAAGATGAACTAGGTACAGAATCTCCATTGCCCTGTTGACCACGAGGAGTTCTCGCATCTGCTCACATCAATAAATTGATGATCATTGCAAAAAGAGAAAACCACGAACACAGAACATACAATAAGCAGAAAGGGTAAGCTAGAGTAGAAAAATGATTTTATCATACAATTGCATACATTTTCATAGTCCAAGATACATACATCAACCAATCATGTTTTTAACTCAACCAATACACGAAGACTCAAGACACGACTTATCCAGATACATATAATTAGTCGAATTCACCGGATGCTTGCACTTGTGGTGGCCTCTACTGCTCTACCGAGCTAATTGTTAAAGGGTCCCATCCTACCACTCACAAGGTTAGCTTTAAAGTGTTCCAGACCTCTCACCACTTGAGTCAGTACGCTCACGTGAGACTAACTAACTCTTTAGAGTGTTAGGATGCAATCCTTACCTAGAATCCTTACTAAATTATATAATGAGGCACCACCACGAAACTCCCACTAACAGGGGTCATGGAATAACGTCATGACCAATGAGGCACCACCACGCAACCAAAGTGGAATTACGCCCTGACCAATGAGGCACCACCATGAGATCTCACCTAGAGTTCCATGGAATTACAGCCTGACCAATGAGGCACCACCAGTAACCAACGTGGAATTACGTCCTGACCAATGAGCCACCACCATGAGATCTCACCTAGAGATTCATGGAATTACGTCCTGACCAATGAAGACACTACTAATTAAATCACATAGGATCTCCCCCATGGAATCTCCTATATTCTCACACAAGCATTTGGAGGCACATATTAAAATCATACAACATATTTCTCTCTTGGAAAATAACTAATTCTTATAATTTTTATCCAATCCAACTTAACAATACATTAAGCAAACAATTTTAGGATTTTAGAAATCAAACTGTAGCTTGTGTAAAGCTCCAAATATTTTGTATTTATATTCAAATTAAATATGATTGAGTCAAGAACCAAATGAAATGAGAACCAACTTAATTGAATAACTATAAAGAAAGTTATGCATCACACAAGCAACAAAGGTCAATGCTATCAACAACCAAACTACAGTGATCTTGAGATAGAAATGACTCTCACTACAGAGATTTGATTCAAGATCTGACCAGTCAAAGTCAAGAACTATGTCTTAAGGATCAACTGTTATAATATCAGCTCGATCCACAGTTAACGATGTAGAAACCTTCATTTTACGAAAAGTGTGCAGTGTTGCCAACAACCAAACTATAGTGACCTTGCGATAAAAACTTCTCTCACTACAAAGCTCTGATTCAAGATCTGATTGGTCAAAGTCAAGAATTATGTGTTAAGGGTCAATTGTTAATATTTCAGCTCAATCCAATAGTTAACTAAGTAGGAATCTTCATTTTACGAAAAGTGTGTAGTTTACATAAAAAAGTAGTGCCATATCAATCAAACATACTTATTCTAGAACGAAAATAAGTACACTGCATTTCAAAGAAAAAGTAGTTTTAGCTTCCCTTACCTGGAGTGAGCTAACAAAAGACTTCGGCACCAAACAATGGAGTACAACAACTCTAGGTACAGATTCAAGAGGTGGGCAGAAAAATGGTTGAGCTAATGTGAAGAGAGCCAAAGTCCAAACCATAGCAGAAGGTGGTTGCAGCTCTAAGAGAGGGGGAAAAAGTTGTTTCTCTGAAAAATGAGTGGAATGAGATGTTTAGCGCAATTTAGGGTCTTGGACACCCTGTGGGCCAGCCTTTAGGCCCAACAGATGGGAATAGGCCCTAAAACATTAGAGTTGATAAATAAGTGGACCTTACATTCTGCCCTACAACAAAAATTATTGTCCTCAAAAATTCACTGATGGGATAGGAAGAAACTATGTTTCCCTCACGTCCTCCGACAACCACCACCCAAACATGACAGATTTGATGAATCCAACATCTATAGCCACTAGAAACTTTACCTCTATGCTAAGCGATATGTGTTCAACTGTTTAGATTAATTTAGTCACTACTCCTCCAACCTCCAACCTTAAAACTGGAATGCTCCTTCATACTTGACCAACCAACTTGTACTGATATACTGACTCGCCTTCCATCTACTCTCCATCCCTCTGGTAGGTTTCTAATAACATTTCAGTTAACCTCAGGTCTCAAACTAAGACATGTTAGTTCTCACTTCACATCACCTTGTTCTCTCCTTTGAGCATCACTCCTCTGACTTAATCGCCTTTGACTTCTAGCCTATTGCCCCACCATCAACACTCTTGATCACTTTTATGTGTAAGACTCGTGAAATTTAATTAATTAAATAAATAATTAATTAATAAATGTTGGTAGTAGAAGCCTTTATGGCATTAAATTCTAAATTGTATGACGTGGAAAAGTACTAGATCAAATGGTTGAGAATACTTAGTTGTGTGAGAGGACTTAGGTTTAACTCCTATGTATGCTAATTGTGTATTATTTATTTATTATTATTTTAATACATGTTAATCATGTTGTGGGATAATATAATAATTGAATTACATTAGTTAGCATAAAACATGAATTAGTTTGATGGTTATGCACTGATTTGGCATTGGCATGGTTGTGGGTTCAAGCCTTGGAGAACTCGAATTAAACTTTATTTTTGCTTAATTTAATTTTGGCTTGAATATGCAAAGTTGAAGGAAACCCTATTTGAATGGCAGCCTAGAGGTGGCTGAAAGCAGTCCATAATGCAACCATGAATGGCAATAAACACCCACATTAAACCATTTTCGTTTTTATGTCATTAACCCACATTAAGGCACCATTAAAAGGTAAAATTTAGGTTAAAGAAAGGTTTTGCAAGGATGCCATTGAGGTGAGAGAACAGAGAACGAAATTGAGTGTATATTGCGAGAATTGAGGAGAGAAAGACAAGGTAGGCCATTGGTGATCAAGGGAGAGCTTTCAAGCGTCAATGTTAAGCTAAGGAAAACCAGGTTAGGGGAGCTTGACTCCGATTTCCTTATTCGCATTAATAATTACGTGATAAGCATGATAATTGGAATGTATGATCTTTGTGTTATCTGTGATTTTATCTAATTTCTGGAAATTTTCCAAAAATCGCTTGGCTGGCTATACATAGCCACTAGGCGGCTCATGCCAAATTTGGGTGTCTCTGGGTTCCTACGAGGAACCGCCTAGCGGTGAAGCCTTGTACCACCAAGCGACGCAAAATCTGTAGCTCATTTATAGGTTCTCTTATGAAGGGTTTGACGGTGGTGATTGAACCGCCAGGCGACACGAGCCATATTGGCTCGATTTTAGTGTTTTCTGGGTTCTGAGTTGATTCTGATAGGAGGGAAGGTTAACTGTAGTTATTAAAGGATGGTTTTCATGTCAAATTGTTGGTATAGTCACGTAATCAAAGTCGTAATCGAATGGAACAATGAATAAATGCTTTAGGGTTGGAAATTGGAATTCTAGTATCCTAAAGAAAAATGGGTAGTGGAGCTGCACTAAAAAGAGTGAATAAATGCGGTTGGAATGGGCATCGTGTGCTATGGAACTGTGAAATTCATAGAAGCAAGGTTGTGTGCATAAGCCAGGGTTCGCATGACATGAAGGAAATTAGGGGTTCTTGGAAAATTTGCAGGAACCGCTTGGTGGCACCCTGGTTGCCGCCAGGCTTCATATCAGGATTTGCAGGGCGTGTGTGTGTGTGTGACGCACTGGTGAGATTTGGAAGCTGAAGTATAGGTCCTGTGAGTTGATAATGAGATATTTAATTTGTCTTAGGGGAACTAAGCATATAGGGAAGGATGGATGGGGTATTATGCATGACCACTAAACTATGATGGTGTTGGCTAGTTTTGGTTACTTTAATAAACAAAAGTCAAGTTAATAAATCCAGAGATTTGTTGTTAGGAAGATAAATTGAATTGATAGTGAGTAAGATTATGTGAATGAGTTCTAATTGGAATGGTAGAATACGCATTGTTAAAATATGATAGTCATACTAATGGAAGGTGCAAGGAAATTAAGGTAACATATAGAGTAAGTAATATAGCAAATGAGGTATGAAGCGTAACAGTGGGATGTTTGGATATAACAAGGTTGAACTAGAGCAACATCACTTATTAATAACCTTGGGTAAGTTACTTAAATGACAGTGGAGGAAGTGATGATAAGATTAAGTCACCTGGAAGCTGGTTTGACCCGGCTTGCGGGGGGAAGGTTCGCTACGAGTGTTTGGTACTTATAGAGAGCGGGCCATCAGTTTGGAAGAGTCAAAGCCAGTGCAACTCGAGATACTGGTATAGCACTTAGCAGTAGGGACTAGACCGCCAGGCGACTATGAGGGATTATTGGTCCAGAGGCGCTACGCATCTTGCGGTACGCATTCCCCTACCAAGCGGTTTAGAAGTAGTAGCGCCTGGTGGTACGTGTCCCCTGCCAGGCGATTTGTGTTGTAGTAGCTTTTGGTTGCGGGTTCTGTATGCGTGATCTACAAGGCTTCTAGGATATCTTAAAGGTCGGCTTGCTGGTGTTCCTTGGGTTGAGCTCGGAACGTATCCCTTGAGTTGAGCTCGGGATAGGGGTTAAGCACGTGGCATTCCTCGAGTTGAGTTCGGAATAACATCCCTCGAGTTGAGCTTGGGATGGCGGATGAACACGAGGAACCCTTGAGTTGAGCTCGGGTTGGCGAGTGTTACCGGTGTGAGTGTGCTAGTTGTGGCCAGTACAGATGGGTCTAGAGAGATTGCCCTCCTCAGTAGTTAACTGACGAGTTTGGTAGTCTTGGGACGTTGCGAACTATGTTCGTATTTGGAAACTTCACCTGGCATTACGGTGTATGATCTGTAGCAATGGTTTCCCGCATGTGTTCTATCGGTTGTGGTCAATAGGTATGGCAGCAAGTCATCTTGAAGTAATCACTAGAAGATGTAAAACATGAATAACATTGTTGTGGCCATGTGATATGGAATCAAATGAGAAAATTCATTTGGGGTGATTGTATGATATATATATATATATATATATATATATATATATATATATATGAAAATAAGTGTGTTTTGTATATATATAAAAATATTTATTTGTTTATTATGTTAAGCTCACCCTATCTGCTTGTGTTTGGCGATGATCGTATACGCGGTACACGTGAGCAGATGATGTTGTTGCAGGTGGTTCTGGTGAGACTTAGCTACGGAGCGGGGAAAGCTTGGGAGTTTTACATATTTTTTGTTTTGTGATTTTGGAATAAATTGTAAACTCTTATGAGATGTTTTTAGACTATTTCCATTTTTTTTACAATTATGGATTTTGTTTTTATTATTGGAATTAATAAAAGTATTTAAATTTCTCGCGTTTTGGGAAATGAGGTATTATTAAATGAAGTTGTTATATTATTTCTTTATTTTATTATTTAATCCGTAATATCCTGACGGGATGTTACATTATGTATAACGACACCCATAACATCTTGCCTCCTTTACTGACTTCAACCAAAGGTAACCAAGTCCATAACCAAGTCATTCCATTTCCAAATTAAACCCTCGTCTGTTACAACCACCAGATTCATTTCGGCCTCTCATCTTCATTTATGATCTACTAACCTGTAACCATCCTTCCACAAAAGCCTTAGAATCATATCTTTCCTTGACTTGAAATTTCTGGTTTGATTTATACCTAGCAACTCTAAGGTACATCTCAAATTAAGATTTTCTGATTTGCCTTTTCTCAACCTTGTTGAGAGACTCACTAGTTATAGTCAGGTGACTAAATTAATCCTTACACCTTATCTTCCCAATTCAAACATTTATACTCATCTACCCCTTCTTACTCTTACCTTTGCAAACCAAGATTTCGAAGCTCCTACTCTTACTTTCTCATTTCTAGATTGGCACCTTAACTTGAAATCACAACTCAAACCATCTCTTACTTCACTTGCTTAACTTCCTCTAAGTAACCTCACAATTCCGCCCTTGAAAGATCATTGAACTCCCTTAACTGATTCTTATAAGAAAAACAACTTTGTTGTTTTTGAAAGGACTGGTTATCATATTAACCTCTAGATCGTGAGTGAGATAGTTCTTCGCATGCACTTCTTACTATTCATAAGTGTCACTTCTCACCATTCCACTATGCTACTCTGATCCACACACAAAGTCACTTATTTGTTTACTCAAGATGATGCTCCTTTCATGTCTGCCGTGACAAGGAAGTAACTATCGTTGAGAAACCTTCCTCCAAAACTTCTATGAAATCTGCAAAACCCTTTAAACTCTCCTCTTTATAGTCTTAGCATCCCATTTTCTCAACATCGTATCCACCCCTTGTAAAACCATGCGTCCTAAAAGTCACTCCAACCTTAGTCAATACTTTTCTTGAACATTCTGAAGGCCCTCTTCGCACTTGTGAAACTTGCTGCTAAACCTTGATGATACTGCTAACCTGTTTGAAATTCCTTACCTTCATCATGTTTCCACTCTTTAAACCATAGGTCTAAAAAGCCAATCCTCCCTTATCCAACATTCACCTGGAATAATTTATCCTACCACTACCTCTTCTCTAAGTTTCACGAAACTAGCAGTCATGCTGGTGATTATACTTAGTATAAGCCACTACTTCTCAAACATCTCCTCCACTTCCGCATTTACTTCAAACTCACAGTAGAAACCATCCAATTAGGATCTATTGACACAAGTTCTTTAGATACCAATGCAAAAGTGAACTCCACCACACCCACGTCAAAATTCTAGTACTTGCTTTAGACCACGTCTATAACTCTTCTACCACTGAGATCCTCTTCGTCTATTACTCACTTTCCTTTGTTAGATTACTTTGATTCACGTGAAACATTGCCCCCACTATTTAGCTTGACCCATACTTCATACACAACCATTGACTTATCTCTTTTTAATCCAAGAACACCACCTCATTGGTTGTCCAACTCATCAAAATGAGATTGAGAAAACAATCAATTCACCCTTGAGACTATGTCCCAATCTTGTAAAGGAAACAATTCAAATTGGGTTTGAATTTAAATACTCTGATCACCACGAAAGAATCACACACCCGAGCAGATCTTCACTTGGCCGCAATTATAGCAAAAACCACCATCTCAACCTCAGCTCCTCCTCGTAGATAACCATGACTCATTTACCACACTAGCGACATCAGGGAGTATACGACCCTAAGCGAGACCAAAACCCATAATCTAATCACCATCTTCGTAACATATATCTTTTGAATTAGATCATTGGTGCTAACCATTTTAGTACCAACCATCGCAAACCCTCTCGTAGCTACTCAAAACTTTTGTTTTCCTTTCCTCCTTCCATGTGTTGTGACATTACTGACTGTCCTTCCCCACAAGAACAAACTTAACTATGTGTTTCTTCTTCTGATACTTGATTTCATCCATCTCATATTCATGGTCAAACCTTTCTCTTTTGTGAGCCATTTTACTTAGAACATCCCTTCTACTCTTAACTTAGGTAACTACTATTGTTGAGAAGATCCAACTACTTGTTAATGATATTAATCTGGTATATAACCCCTAATCTACTTCCTCCTCCTATAACACCATCATACTTAACTATCTTCAAAGTTTTGCCTCCTATAAGCTTTCAACTACATATCTGCTTTTCCCATACACTTTATGGTCTCTACCCCTAACCTCAACCCTTCCACAATGTTCCACTTCAAACCTCAGACATTGTCATGATGTAAAGCCAAGTTGATTCCTCAAACCTTGCTACACAAGCACGCACCGATATCTCTTTTATACCAATCTCTGAACTCAACTCTTCATTTAAAACTTGTGGTATACGATCTTAGAACTTGATCTTGTAGCTCCCTCGGCCCCAAGCGTTGCTTCCTAACTTTCAACATTATTTCTCAGTCCTCTAAACCAAGACTCAACTTTTCATCATCTGTCGATATACAACCTTTTACACTTTCACATCTTTGAGACAAGAGATTGTCTCATAGGGCCTACCAATCCTTGTAAGGGTAAGTAAATCAAGTGGAGTTTGAACCTGCATTCCATCATCGCTACAGACACCAAACATAAAACACAGAGGCATAACAAGACAAACTAGAACATACAAGGCAACACTCCATCATCTACAGACAACCAAACCTTTTGTTTGTCACCCTTCCTTGTCCAAACCACTAGAATTAAGAAAGGAAAAACAACATTTGATCTAGTCATGAGTGTGCACCCTTGTCACTTTATCAAGATGTTTTTTGTTCTTCAAACTTTTGGTTTCATTGACAAACTCGACTAGACCTGACAACTTATGCCCGTGAGCCATGACAAACCCACAACCTCAGGTCATCCTAAGAACGAACTGCTCTGATACCATTAATGTAACACCCAATTTAAATAATAATCTTAATTACATGATATGTCACACAGATTAATATAAGAAGCAAAGTCGTGGAGTAATAACACTACTTCTTACAATATCCAAGGTAATAAAAAAAATACTCAGGCATACCACGATGCCATAGACTAAACTGGATCGAAGTTGAACAGTACTTAAAATAAATGGCCAAAGAACATGGCAGTACACGGGCTACAACCCTAAAGAAAACTCAGACAAGCAGGATCTGATCCAAGATGAACTAGGCAGCAGAATCTTCATTACCCTGTTGACCACGAGGAGTTCTCGCATCTGCTCACATCAATAAATTGATGATCATTGCAAAAAGAGAAAACCACGAACACAGAACATACAATAAGCAGAAAGGGTAAGCTAGAGTAGAAAAATGATTTTATCATACAATTGCATACATTTTCATAGTCCAAGATACATACATCAACCAATCATGTTTTTGACTTACAACCAATACACTAAGACTCAAGACATGTCTTATCCGGATACAAATAATTAGTCGGATTCACCGGATTCTTGAACTTATGGTGGCCTCTACTGCTCTACCTAGCTAATTGTCAAAGGGTCACATCCTACCACTCAAAAGGTTACCCTTAAAGTGTTCCAAGCCTCCTGCTACTCTCACAACTTGAGTCAGTACGCTCTACGTGAGACTAACTAACTCTTTAGAGTGTCTGGATGCAATCCTTAGCTTGATCCTTACTAAATTATATAATGAGGCACCAACATGAAACTCCCACTAACAGTGGTCATGGAATTACGTCCTGACCAATGAGGCACCACCATGAGATCTCACCTAGAGTTCCATAGAATTACGCCCTGACCAATGAAGCACCACCATGCAACCAACGTGGAATTAAGTCTTGACCAATTAGGCACCACCATGAGATCTCACCTAGAGATTCATGGAATTACGTCCTGACCAATGAAGACACTACTAATTAAATCAAATAGGATGATGAAAGATTGACCCCAACCAAGGATGGAGGCACATGCTTAAGAAGACTAAGCATGTTTAGAAAGGAAGTTCACTAATCATTCATCCCTTTCATTTTTTGTTTGTTATTTTTGATTCCCAAAGTTGACTTAGTTGAATCAACTTTAGTTGACTTGTTGACCTTTGACTAGGTTTGACTTGTTGACTATAGTTGACCTGACTTAAGCCAACATGCTAATCTATGTTTATTTGCTTTGTAGGTTAATTAGGAGTAAGAAAGCAATGCTAGGTGGCGCATGGTGATTGAGGAGCATAAATGATGTGGAGGAGAGAGTAAAGTAAAGGCATAAAGCATAAAGTAAAAGGCATCATACACTTATCTCTAGAGCTTGGTTTGGCTTTGCCCCCTCTATGAGTGGCGTGCTCCACTTCCATCGCCACTACTATCTTCTCTTCCATTTTATTTGTTCTTCTTCTTTCAATGCATTTTCATTTTTGGTTATATTCTTGCTATTTTCGTTTCTAAGCACCTTAAACTATCTCTTCTCCTATTGAACTCTTGGAAAGGAACCTTCACATCTAGGTAGCTTTCTATCTTAATGTCCAGTGGGGATTTCCTTGAGTTTTCCTTAAACAACACTTCACCATATTCATTACTCTAAAAGAAAACAAGATAATCCTTCATCATTTGGTATCTAGAGCCTAGGTTATCTTGAATATGGTGTTTTTCATGTGCTAACCTTGTCTTGTTGTAGCTATCTTGGTATAGTTCAAATCCACTTCCATGACACACTAAAACAATGCTGGCAGAAAACTTGACGATTTTAAAACATTAAACTACACCAGCTCAGCGGTCCAAAAATTACGTTTTTGGTGTCAAAAGAAAGATCTTTGAGTCTAGTTTCCAGAAGAAAAAAAAACAACGCATTTGGAGTTCTGTGGAGAAAGTTATGATAAAATTAGTGAGCAAAGGTCAGATCGGCCAAGAATACGTGAATCAACGTTTCAGGTTTTGTTGTGGCAGTTTGGCTGCGGTTTTTGCACCTCTTTAAGCTCCTTAATGTGGTTGGATAACATGTCTTTGGATTCTTAGTCTTTGAGCCTCAAATCCATGAGTTTAAGTGCATGATAGCTACATGTTTGTGTCTTTGTGTATGTCATGTTGAGTCTTTAAATGTGTCTAACTTTTGCTTGAGTCATATGTCATATGTTAACTTGAAGTTTTCTCATTCTTGTTTTTTCAAGTATTTGAATCTTGCTTTCACTTTATGTCTTGCTTGATGTATGCTCCATGAAATTGATTTTGGCCTAAAACTTGAGGAACTAAGTGTCCAAGCCACCTAAAACTCTTTCTCACCATTTTATGAAGCTAGTTGTGAAAAGATGAAAATTTTTACACCAAAATTTGTCAAAAAACCGAGAGCAAACTTGCTCATTGGTGAACTCAAAGTGTGTTTGTGACTAAGTGTTATGCTACTAGTTTTCATGCTTGAGAAATGGGTGATATTGACAAATTAGTTCCATTCTTTGACTTGGTTATGATCTTTCTTGGTGTATGCATGATTTAGGACTAGGGAATGCATGTTCAAGTATTTTCCATGTCATTCTTATAATGTGCTTTTCTTGTTTAATCTTGTTAAAAGTTTGTCTCAAACTTTTCTTCTTTAGAGTTTAGCATTTCTTGTTTTTGTGCTTTTCTTGCTTATCTTTAGGTACTTTTGGTTTTGTCATAGTATGTTTGTCTTCTTGAAATTCTTGATTGTTTGAACCGAGCCACTTGTATGCAAGAAAAGGATTTTTGAACAAAGTGTTTTCTTCACTCCTTGGGGGAGCTTTGAGTGTAGCCTTGCCTTGTTACTTTGGGAAAGTGATCTAAACACTTGGGTTACATTTTGGGTTGGAATTGGTCTTGGTTTTCATGTTGTCTAACCCCTAATTCATTTATTTTGTTTTGGCTTTGAGTGTTTTGTTGTAGGAATCATGGC
>Ga0214545_1003925_pt1 | contig 28100 bp, 24 predicted proteins | sample CNSS4metaG_FD_160064 | JGI IMG/M metagenome (GOLD analysis project Ga0214545, IMG submission 160064) | Root nodule microbial communities from cowpea collected in UCLA plant growth center, Los Angeles, California, USA - CNSS4 | ecosystem: Host-associated > Plants > Roots > Nodule | place: USA... | reverse complement strand
TATATAAAATATATATATATATATATATATATATATATATATATATATATATAAACAACACAATCATCCCAGAGAGTTTCCATTCTTTTAATTCTCATCACCTGGCTACTACTAGATCATTCGTGTTCTACCTCTTTTAGAGATTACCCAAAGGTAATTTGCTGCCAAACCTATCGGCCACAACCGACAGAGCACGTGCGGGAAACCATTGCTACGGATCATACACTGCAACGCCAGGTGGAGTTCCTAAATACAACATAAGTCGTATTGTCCCAAGACTACCAAACTCGTCAGTTATTTACTGAGGAGGGCAATCTACTTGGACCCATCCGTACTGGCCACAACCAGCACACTCACACCAACAACATTCGCCAACCCGAGCTCAACTCAAGGGTTCCTCGTGTTCATCCGCCATCCCGAGCTCAACTCGAGGGATGCCATTCTAAGATCAACTTGAGGAATGCTATGTGCTTAAACCCTATCCCGAGCTCAACTCAAGGAACCCAACAATCTTACCTTTGAAGCATCACTACAAGCCTTGTAGATCACGCCTGCAGATCCTAACCACCAGGACTCACAGCAGCCAAATCGCCTAGCGGGCGACACGTACCGCTAGGCACTATCAGCTTCCAGGCTGCCTGGCGGGGGACACGTACCGCCAGGCGCCAAACGCCTCAAAAAAATACCAATACTGCAGTTACTTTCCTGGCGGACTACCCCTACCGCCAGGCGCACGAGTTCCAGATGTCACTGTTGTAGCGGATATCGCCTGGCGGACACTCTCTATCGCTAGGCACCTTAAGTCTAATCACCCCATTGGATCAACGCTATCGCTTGGTGGTTCGCACATCACCTCCAGGCACCATGACAGTGTTTGCGAAAATTCTGGTTTCTACTACAGTCCAGGCACATTTGCTTACATCACATTAATCTGATTATCTTCCCATCATCTTATACTTCGTGGCTACCAACAATAGTGAGGCTCAATCATCACTCCCTAACTTTACAACCGTACCTAATCAATTGCAAAATTAAGCTTCTTCCTTCTCATCTTATGATTGCTCTTTGATTCCTTATCAGTAAGTTGTTGCCAAGCCTATTACCACTATTATAGAGTCCTCTTCATAGTCTAGTACTAACATTACTAATCATGTGTCTCAATGCCTTGTTATTTTCCATAACTAACAACCCAAATTTGCCTTAGTAACTTGCACATAAACATGCGCTGAAATACCTAATACCCATCTCAACAATCCTTTACAATTTAGTGTCTAATACTATATATTTAACTATCCTTCCACAATACTATTTTACCATCACTTATCTCCTAATCACTCATATGCAATATTCTAAACTGTATAAACTTTTAACCACGATTTTCTGGCTTAGGCCACTTCCACTCAATTCTCGATCATACCATTTTTTCACATCAGACCTCACATGACTCCCACCACTCATCAAACACTCAATCTTACCCCTCTGATACGATGCCTGGCGACATCCTACGAACCGCAAGATGGTTCTTGAAATCTCCAGGAACTCCCATTCTCGTAAGCTCTGCGACCCTTAAGTCTTATACATAACTATGGTTTTTGTTCCATTACACAGTCCCCCAACATGCGAATCTCGTCTCAACGTATTCGTTCAAGTAATCCCCACAATTTTCCTTAAAATTTCGTCCCTAAATCATTTATTAGCAAAACCCTCAATGTTTCCCAACTTAACACTGTTTCATTCGAATTAACTATCCATAACATGAAATCCGAAGGCAATTCAACATGAAACCATCCTCCAACGAATTACCCTGGTTTTCCCCCGACAAAATCTCCCCAGAAACCCCAAAATAATCAAAATAGAGCCAAAATGATTCGTGTCGCCTGACAAAAATGCATCCCCGCCAGGCAGTTCAAACAGAAAATCCAAAACTGGGCACAATTCATGCGTCGCCTGGCGGTCGGGAATGTACCGTCAGGCGGTTCTTCTTCAGAACCCAAAACCAGCACAAAATCAACGTCTTGCCTGGCGGTGATTCATCACCCGCTAAGCAGTTTCGGGAAAAATTCCAGAAACGCAGAAGTTCATCAATTAACAGAGTACAGTTATCCAATGCACATGCTAAGCCAATGCCAAACCATCATACCAATTCATGTTTCTTGCCAACTAATACAATTCAATCATTATCTCATAAGAAACATGGTTAAACATATTATCAAAACAATAACAATTAAATAACACATATTGGCATACATAAGACTTGAACCCAAGTCCTCTCATACAATAAAGTACTCTCAACCACTTGAGCTAGTACTTTTCCACGTCATACCAATCAAAATTAATGTCAAATGATCTTCCCACCTGTATTTATTAATTAATTATTTAATTAATTAATTAAATTCTGCGGGTCTTACATTTGTCTCTCACAGAAAACATATTTTTCGTGCACATGGTGAAGAGTTGAATTTTCGATAACCACGTTATGATGTATCTTGACCCCAATTTTTTTTATATACTTGATATACTTAAAAAAATGTATACATTTATATAAAGATTTTGACACTTTTAATATACGAAATGATATTTGAACACCAAAAGTTTACTCATTTTTTACACCGGCCCACGTGGCATTTAAACTTTAATTGAAAATTTAATTAAAACCAAAAGGAGAACTTGACGCACATGTGGTTTGAGCCAAAAATTAAAAGAGAGAAAATTGGTTTCCCAAATCCAAACACACTTGAAGCTTCCATCACCATAGCATGCTCCTTTTTCATTCGTTAGAGAAAAGTGCAAGGTTGATTAAAAAAACTTCACCATTCTAGAGAGAGTGGCCACCATCACCACCAAAGCAGTGTTCGACAAGTGGGTTGCCTTTGTCACAGAGCAAAATGAGAAGGTACGAAAAACAGAAATTTGTGACCCTTCCTCTGTTCGGTGATATGATGTAAAAAAGGTTTCGTGTTGGTAGCTTGAGTTTGTTTCCTTTGGCTGAAAGAAGGAGAAGGTTGATGTAGAAAAGGTCTCGACTTGGTTTCATTGTGGTAGGACCAGATTTGGTTTTGTTCTGCATGTAAGTATAGTGTTTGTGTTTGGTTGTTTCATGTGTTGGCGTACTTTTTTGTGTATTTTGTGAATTTATTTACTTTCCTTGGGCATAGGAGTGCAAAATGGGAAGTAAAGTAGGAGAAATTGGTTAATGCAACGAGGATAACAAGGTATAAACGTTTTTGTATCTGGATTTAATTTGTCTCATTTGATCTCCTTACTTTGTTATTGTATTTGCATATATGTTTTCGTCATTCCTACAAGTTGAGATTTATTGGTGCTGTGAATGAAAGACTAAGTGAGGAACAACGGCGGTGTATTAAAGGTACACCCTTTTGGTGGTTTACGGTGTTAAAGGATTTAGTGAAGATAAGTAGGAACCTCTTAGCGTTGCTATGTGGTAAATGGGTTGAAAGGAGAGGTGGATTTGATCTGGCAAAGAGGTAGTTGAATTTAATTTATTAGATGTCTGTTTAGGATTAGGGCTAAGAGTAATGGTATTAAAATTTAATTTGTATGATGAGGTGGTAGACAGTTCGTGTAGAAAGTTTTTTCCCCATGGAAAAGTTATTCTTAAAATGATATATGACATTGTTTTGAAATTTGATGAAGATGTGGGTGGTATAGAAGACTTTTGTAGGCTTTACCTATTGTTAGGAATCTTTGAGTTCTTGTTTCCAAATAGAAATGGAACTGTCTTCCCCATTATTTTTCGCATTGTTGATGATTTACACAATATAGGAAAATATAATTGGGGTGGATTAGTTTATGAATATTTGGTGGGTAGCTTGTGCAATGGTTCAATGTCATTGAAGAATGAAGGAAGTACAAGTCACTTCCATGTTGATGAATGTGTTTATTTGTTGCAGGTGAAGTTTTTGTTTGTCTAACTGTTGTTTTTTTTTCTTATATTCACATGGACAATACAAATAACATAAATAAGCCTTTGGTGGCATAGTTAGAAGCGAAAATGGAGTTAGGGCACAAGAATGAGGACTCCGATTTGCAACAAGCAATCACACAAATTCACAACGCAAATCAAAGGAAGAAGGCAACAATACAAAGTAAGGAAAAAGAATCCGAAAATGGCTTTAACCGAGGCAAGCAAAAATAAGCTATATGTGATCGAGGAAACTTAAATCCTATGGTGCTCTTTAAGGAAACATCTTTGAACACGAAATCATTCCAAAAAAGAAGGCAATTTTGGGTAGGAGAAACAAGCACCAAACCAAAAGGGAACTCGACAATGCAAATAGAAAAGGGGAACGAAGCACTACAATATCGAAAAACTAGGTTAGCCATACATGCTTTAAGCAAAACAATGTTTGATACTACGATTAAGAATTTTAATAGAATATACTAGCTAATGAATAGAAATACAGGGGCATGTAAAATATAGGAAATTAGTGAACAAATAGGAATTACTTTTTTCCGGTGATGAAGATAACATAATAATGAAAAAAAAATACAAGACTTAGAGCAAAGGGATGTTGTACTGAAAAAAAAAAGATAGGGGGAGGGCCTGAATAACCATATATGAAAATCCTAAGTCTAAATATAAGGGGATTATGAGGACTAGTGAAGTAGAGGTACCTACAACAAGAAATAACTAATGAAGGAATAGAAATGGTGTGCCTACAAGAAACAAAATTATAATTGGTAAATAAAGACAAGTGTTATGCAATATAGGGGGATAGAGACATAGAATGGATTAATAACAAATTGGAAAATGGGGTGAAAACTTTAGGGCAGTTGTGTGAGGAACCAAAGGTTGTTAAAGAAGTAGTTAGGGAGCTATTTTAGAGAAGACTGACAGAAACAACAAACAAGGATGTTATGATCGATTATATTGATTTCCAACTACATCTTTAGAGGATAATATGATTTTGACATGTATTATTACAAAGGATAAAATAAAAAAGGTTGTATGTCAATGTGAAAGCACAAAGAGTCTTAAACCAAACGGTTATAATTTTGATTCATTAAACAACATTAGGAGCTCATTATAAACGACATTATACATGTTGTTAATGATTTCCAAAAATAGGAATTTAGACCAAAGGGATAGGGATGGCAATTCGGGGCAAGCCAGGCAAGCTGGCTCGTAGGTCCACACAAAAAAATACGGGTCGGACTAAGATATTGAACCCGCTAGCCCGCAATGGCCCGCCCCACATAGGTTCACAGCCCGAGTGGGCTAAAGGCGAGGCAGGGCGGGCTGGCCCGCTGGCCTGCTTACAAAATTATGTGTTCTAATTTTTTTAGTTCTCACATCATTCATCACGTTGTTTCTTTAATTTCCTTTTATTTTATTTTTTATTATTGTTATTATTACATTTATGTATAATCATTGTATATAAGATAATGATTTTAGTTATTGAATATAAAATATCTTTTTATGCATTTTTAGGTACATGTCTTGTAAGGTGACATGTTACTATTGTACTTTAGCTATAATCTTCGTTGTTCTTTTTCTTATCTTTGATAAAGTAAACTAATTGAAATTATTTCGATAGAAAATTAATATCAATTATTATGAAAAAATAAAAAAAAAATTTATTTGCTCAACACAAGAAAAAGATATTTCTCTCATCACAAATGTGGGTCAACCTACGAGACGGGGCGAGCCAAAAAAGTGAACCTGATATTAAACTGCGGGGCGGACCAAAACGGGTCGGGCTGGCCCGCTTTGCCATCCTTACAAAGGGATGTAATGCATCTTTTATAACTCTAATACCTAAAATTGATAATCTTGTGGCCTTAGACATTAATGGAGTGAAAACTTTAGGGCAATTGTGTGAGGAACCAAAGGTTGTTAAAGAAGTAGTTAGGAAGTTTTTTTAGGGAAGACTGACAGAAACAACAAACAAGGATGTTAGGGTAGATAATATTGATTTCCAAGTATATCTTTAGAGGATAAAATGATTTTGACATGTAGTATTACAAAGGATGAAATAAAAGGGGTTGTATGGCAATGTGAAAGCACAAAGAGTCCCGAACCGAACGGTTTTAATTTTGGATTCATTAAACAACATTAGAAGCTCATTAAAAACAACATTATACATGTTGTTAGTGATTTCCAAAAATAGGAATGTATACCAAAGGGATGCAATGCATCTTTTATAGCTCTAATACCTAAAATTGATAATCATGTGGCCCCACTCAAGAATTTAGACCAACAAGAGGACTTAGACAAGGAGACCCATTGACACCCTCCCTATTCATCATAGTTGTAAAAGGTCTAGCTGCGATAGTTACACAAGTAGTGAAAAAACAATTGCTAGATGGAATACAAGTAGGGAAACAAGATATTACTATGAATATGCTACAGTTTGCAGATGATACCTTATTCACTTAGAAACCAAATACTATAAATATAATGGTAATTAAAAGTATCCTCATAAATTTTGAATTAACATCAGGATTGAGAGTAAATTTCCACAAGAGTAAAATTTGTGGAATAGGGATGGATAATAGTGAAATAACAAGGTTATCACAATCTTAAAATGTGGAGTTATGATCATACCGTTTGAATGTGGGAGGAAACCCAAGGAAACAACCTTTTTGGCAACCAGTGGTAAACAAAATCAAAAGAAGACTAACAAAATGGAAAGGTACGCACTTATTGTTAAAAAATGATGACTCAAATAATACTAATAATAATATAAATATGAAATAATATAATAATTATTATTAAATAAATAATAATACTAGGACAATATATAAAACAATGAATATTAATCAGAGATCAACAATTATAATAACAATAATAAATAAAAGATAAAAGGTAAAAAGTAGAAATATCCTGGGTTGAGGCACGCATAGCGCTATCTTAGAGAGAAAACGCCCCTACTGCACAAGGCTAAACAAATATACAATCATATGTGTTTCAAATCATATGCGTTTCTCTCCCAAGATACAACAACCCGTCAGATCGATCGAGTGCAGCGAAGGATCTCCGAACCTTATGAACATCATTGTCTTAAAGATAATATAGAGAAGAAAAGAAGAACATTTCAGAGAAAAACTCTAATGTTTGTTGTCTTTTTTGTTGTTTTTTCCCATGCACCTAGGTGGTATTTATAGGTAGCAAAAGGAGACAAAGCAGTAAAGTTTAATAAGAATATAGCCGTTAGCCATAAAACACATTAACCCATAAATTAAAGGTCTATAAAAACATGAGTAATAGTAGAATTTTTATTTTAATTATTTATTTTTTAAATTATATTAAAATATTTCTAACACTTATCCTATTTTGGGAGAGTCTGTCCAATTAAATCAGTTTTAACAGCGTTGCTCTTGTACTACATGTCTATGTTCAAGATGTCATCCTGTGTGTGAAAAGATTAGGAAACTACAAAGCAAATTATTGTGAAGATGGGGAGCGAAGGGCAGAAAAATAGCTTGGGCAATGGGAAAAATTATATCAAAAATAAGGAAGAAGGTGCATTGGGGAATAAAGATATAAATATGTTTAATACTACTCTATTAGGTAAATGGAAGTGGAGATTAGGAACAAAAAAATAAGGTTGTGAAAGGATATATTAGAGTCAAAGTATGGTCTTGGAAAAGTTTAAATGGTATCAAAAATCATAATAATGAATCTTGGTGGTGGAAAGATCTAAGAAAAAGTTGCAACTCTAGAGAAGAAACATGGTTTGATAATAATGTGCAATGGAAAATTGGTTCAGGAACTAAGATAAATGGCTTGATGATATGTCACTCATGTATTCATACCCTAGACTATACGCCAACTTAAATAGCAAACATGTCAACTTATGGGAGGTAGCATAATGGAGGAAAAACAAGTGGGAGTGGCACATGACTTTGATGCGACAATGGTTTAAGCGGGAAAAACCATAAGTGTTTACATTCATGTAACAAATCTCAAGAATTACTCTAAATTTAGAAATGGAAGACATTTGGGTGTGGGGAGGTGAAAAGGAAGAAGTATACATGATTAAATATTCCTATAGGAAGTTGAACGATAGTTGTAGTAGGGAAGATATTGTTTTGTTTGCAACATTATGGAGTGAGAAGGTATTAACATTTGCACAACACTTTGCTTGGAAAGTAATGCTTAATAGAGTGGCCACTAAAGAAAATCTAAAAAAGAGAGGTTGTAATTTGGAAAATGATCTATATCTTATGTATGGGGAAAGTGTGGAAAAAACTAATCACTTATTTTTTGAGTGTAAGATAGCTAGGACAGTATGGAATATGTGTGATGTTTAGGTAGGAGTCAGTAATATATACCATAATTAGGTGAGGATTCACTTCAAACAATTCTACCTAACAAAATTAAGTTAGAAAGGGAACATGATTTGGAGGGGGATGTGGATAGCCATTTTATGGTGTATATGGAATCAAAGAAATGGCATTATATTTAGAAATGGGAGGGCTGACGTAGAGGAAATATTATGTATAGGCCATATCAGTTTTTGGGCATGGATAAGGAGTAAAATTCAAAAAGTTATATTCTCATACTCCGATTGGTACTTTGACCTCATATAATGGATCAAAACACTAATGTGAAGTGCAAAATTATAGTGGCCACAAAGAGAAAAACATTACACATATATAGTTGTATATGGTTTTCGGACGAATACTCTATCTTCATCTTTGCTACAATAACAGGAACATCAAATGTAAGATAAAGCCATTGAATAGAAGACAAGGTGATAAAAAAACTAACCCCCAACTTGGGCTATTTAGCCTAGAGGTTTATTTGTTTCTGTAGATGAAAACTAAGTGCGAGGAAAAAGTGATAAGGAGAGGATCCTGGGAAAGTAAAGTTGTTGGCTACTGGTATAAAATAGAATCAAAGGAAATATCTTCAAGTTCTAATGTTGCATCAAAATCTAGCTACAACTGACAATAGGTTGTTGTAGTGCACAACAAGAGAGCTCTTAATGGGATTCACATTTTTTAAAGCTATCACACTCATCTTTGTTTTCATGTATGTATCAAGAATTGACTAGATAGGTATAGGATAGGGATATTTTGATAAAAATGTAGAAGTTCTAATCATGCTTATGAAGACATAAAGTAGGGAACAATGTAAATATCTTTTGTATAAGGGTTGGAGCACCCTAATAGAGGTGAAAATTTTGAATTACATATGAAAAAAAACATTTAAGGTTGTAGAGAATATGCTTATAATTCAATAGGGTTGAATCTATATGGGAATTATTTACTCTAATGTTTAGTGTCATTTGCTTTGTCCTTGTATGAAACACATTACAACCATAAGTTATACACATTTTTATTGAGCAATCAAGTTGCCAAAGCAGGATGCATGTGTGTTCCTTTTATCTAGTTTCATGTTATAGATGGTGCGAAAATGAAAGCGGAAACCTATGCCAAACTATGGTCACCTTCACAATTTCATAATAGAGAGGTTCACCTTCAGTATTGAAGTTAAAATTAGTTTAGAAAATAGAATTCTTAATGTGTTCATTGGGTCATGCGATGATTCAATTTGATTTAATCTAATTCAATTAGATTAAATTAGGTTTTATTTATGATTGGGTTAAATTCAATCTAGCAGCAATACAAAGCAATGCAAAGTTGACAAAAACCCAATTCAATTATGTTTTCTTATAAACCTTTTGCTCTCAACAATGCAATTTATTAGTACTTTTTTTGTGCAAAGCATTATTAGTATTAGGTTATTATTTTCAATTCGGTTTTGAATGGAGACCCCATTATCCACAGGAAGAGTACCAACTTTGCCACTTTCAAGAACCCTTTTACTTAAAGTTGAAGAGGAATTTGAGGTTACCAAATTCACGCTTGAAACCTCAAAACGTCTTCTACCCATGCCCGTGATGTGTCTCAAACTCGGAATATTTCTAGCTTGGCTTTAGTCACTCCTTTAGAATGGTTTTAAGACCTAACATATTGTGTTTGAAAAGGTTGCCAACCCAAAAAGGGAAACACTTGCACTTTTATGATGATGAAGAAGAGAAGGGAAAATTTAGTTTGTGGTTCTTGGATGAACATTTTGGCATATTGGTGAAATTCTACAATGTGGATGACATTTATAGGAGGAAGAGAAACTTTTGTTTTGGTTCTTCTTGTTTTGATGTTGAGTGACCACACTTTAATGGTAAAAACCAAAAGCTCATGTAAATTATGTCATTTTACTGAATGATTTTGTTATAACCTTAAGAAAAACATAGAAATTTTTCCAAAGATATCAACAAATATGACATTTCTAAATTAAGAATCGGGAATGAAGAATAATTTCATGATCAGTTGCAATTAAAATTTATACAAATGTCAAATTAATTTTTGATATTTTATACGTTGGAAATATTTAATATAATTTAAAAAATAAATAATTAAAATAAAAATCCTACAATTACTCATATTGTGGTTTACAATGTTTTGGCACAGAAAGAAATTTTGTAGCAAAGGCTGACAATGACATAACTTAAAACAGGTTGACATTTGAGTTGTATTGTTTTCGTGATGACACTCAAATAATATTATTTTTATATGGTAAAATTTTATATTTTGTTTGTTATATTCTAAATAGAATTATTTGTAAATATTGTGACAAAATTCCTTGAGTTATGAAAAAAAATAGAACCACATTTAAAATATTTCAAATTGTGAGTATGTTTTGCAAATGTTAATATACCTCTTATTGAGAATAGAAAAAATCCTTAGTTATTTAGATTGATAACTTTCTAGAGATGTTTTCTTCAAATGATAGATTGACTAAATGTGTCTATGATACCTCTAGTATTATTTTACCATATAGTGATAATATTATTTGTGTTTCTTCTAGTTATAGCATTCAATATGTGCAATTTCTTGAGATTATTGAAAGATATATTAATGCAAATCGGATTTTTATTTTGGTGACACAAAATGGAGGTGCAATATCATGAAAATCTACTAAACAAAATGTTTTTTCATGATATACCATGGAAGCAAAGATTCTTGTTGTAAATAATAGTGTTGCTCAAGCAAATATTTATTATCTAGATTATTTTTATCATTATTAAATAAACATATACATCCAATTACATTGCATTGTGACACTTGAGTTGCTATATATAAAACTTATAGCAAAAATTTTATTGAAAAAAAAAATGCATAAGAGAGTGAGACATTAATTTAGTAGAAAGTTATCACCCATGGTATTAATCTTCTTGACTTTGTTAGGTCAGAAAAAAATTGCGGATTCGCTGACCAAAGAATTGATGCATCAATAAGTACTTGAGTCCTTGGGCAGAATGAGACTATAACCCATAAATTAGTTGCAACAATGGACACTCATCTCCACATGAATGACAATCTCATAGAATGAAGTTCAATGGGTTGTTGTTGACTAAAGTACACCAACTAATTTGATTAAATTTTACGTCTCATTCCTATAGCGAGATGTACTATAAATTGAGACAATAATAATTTTGTAAAATACTTTTTAATAAACTCAATGACAATTTTTGTAAGGATGTAAGTCATAAACCATCCTTTAAAGGTTTACCTAGTGAATTTGAGGGTGGGGTCACCATTGTGAAACATGGACTTCCTTATATTTTTTTTTTACTTAAATTAACTTTTAAGAAATCTTTCAAATTTTAAAAAATATCTTTTACATAAAGATAAAAGTATATATATTTATTATTTACATTAAAAAAATTAGCTAATATTTGATATTTTATAACATATCCAAGAGTTTTTTTTGCATAGACGAGTGAAAATGCTTATGAATAATTTAATTAATAAAATAAAATAAGGTATATTAATTTTGTAATTTACAAAATGTATTTCATGTTAAACATGAAATACGATTAAATCTGATGTCTTTACAAAGGTAAACATGTCGATATACTTCATCTGGTTGACCTTCTTTACAAATTTAATATATTTTCCAAAGAATTTGAACCATGCAAATTTCGTTATGTTTTTTTTTTTTATAGTTTCACACAAATATCTTTGCAAATCCATCCTCTTCCTTCTTTTTGTACAACGCGACTCTAAAACACAAAAATCGGGATCTTCAAATTTGAGAATTTTTGTTTTTCACATAATTTTGACAAGGTTTTCTTAACTGCTTAATATAATTATACTCAAAAATTCGTATTTGAAATTATTTCAACATTTATAAAAATCTTCCCTGTTTAAGTATTCACTACAAACTTTTTAACATAAAAAAAAAAGAGATAAAAAAAATGTTATTGTGATACTTTTCAAACAATTAAAAAGTTGTTAGATTAAAAAAAGTGAGGTTTGTGTAAGTTTATACAACTTCAAAATTTACAAGAAAATAACTAAAAATGATAGTATTTTAACTCTTTCCTTCTTTTATTCATAATCAACCTACATGTTTAATTTGTTATTTCTTTTATTTAGAACTTATTTGATTATGTATGAATCAATCATATCTGTCATTAATTTTATTGTCAGATTTGAGTAAAAAACCGAATGCAGAGCAAAATAATGTTATTTTCTATCTTAATTTAGTACAATTGCCAATTTTTTTCTTCACTTTGTGCAGTTACCCTTTCTCTAACAGAAATACTTCGTTTCAAACTTTACTAAAGTAGAGCTGTGACTATGTCTCTGCTTCATCTGTATCAAAATCCTCAATTACAAATTCCTGTAACCATTTTTTATTCTAGACAGAGTCAGAGGATTAGTATCCAAATCTTCAATTAGACTGAACAGTTTTACACCGCCAAAAAATAAACCCAAGTGTATCTACATATTCTGCATGAAGATGAACTGGGGTGTGTGTTTTTGATGCATGAGATGACATTTAACAAACTTTACAAGAGATTCTTTACTGCATAGTTGTTGAAGCATAAGGGATAAATCTCATGAGGAAGCTAGACAAGGACCAAATGCAAATCACACCAAGGAATTGTAGGACATTTAGAAGGGTACCCAAAGAGCTGTTTATAGCCATGTTGTGTGAGGTCATTTCAGCTCCTCTAACTGTAAATGATAAAGCTGTCACCAGTTGTGCTGCTCTATTTAGTTGGTGAAGCCTGTACACCTGTTAATAACACTTCATTAGTATTATGAATAACAAATCAATTGAGAAAGTTGGTTATAAGAATATAAGAAATTTTTAAGTTGATTCAATCCACTAAGGAGAGCAAAGCTAAATCAAAATCTAATCATTTATAGGACCCAGAAAACCAAAATATAAATTACACTATGGAAGCATCAATCAGGCAAAAGCAAAGAAATGTACTTGACACAAGCTAGCATCACAAAATATAGAAAGTAAATTAACAGGGAAATGGATTGTCCTTACTTGAAAGATTAATGGAATGGCAGAACGTGACGGTGACTTTCGATATCTGGCATACTGCTCAAATGCAAATTGGACAACTATACCAACAAGGTATGGAGCAAGAGTTGCAGAGGCTGCAGGGCCAGTCCATGGCCAGACAAAACCCATAGTTACCATTGGAATTACTAGACTAAGCACAAGAGTAGCAACAGAAGAGACTCTCTGTCCCAACTGTGGGGGTGGAGTATCACTATTGTTTGTAGCAGTATCCAGTAGCATGGGTCTTCTTAAATGGTCCAGTAGGAAAAGAAATACCGCAACACCACAGTAGAAAATTGCCTCTGTGAAGAATAAGATGAGGAAATCTGGAGATGAAGAAAGAAGATATTTCAGAGTTTAGAATTTGAAGAAAAAAGAACCATTCAAAGCAAAGAAGAAAATAAAAAAGAAATAGAAAAGAAGAATTAAAACAAGCAATTTAACGATGTAAAGTTTGAGACCATCTACCATAGTTGCAGCACATAATACACAAGAATTACAACCTGTAACTCTACTTTTCCCAGTCACAAACATTTTGGATTTCTAAACCAATTCCAAGTTTAGGAATGATTTATTGATCATTGATATCAAAGATTCAAATTTTTTTTCATCCATGTGTCCGTATAGTTTACTCTCCCCTTCGGTCCAATCATCCAATGAATGATGTCATTTATTTTATTAAGAAACAAATAATTCCAAGTCAAGCAATGAGCACCACATCCAATTTACGAACATCCATAATGTTTTCCCTAGCATCAACAAACCAAAATACAAGTAATTACTCCTTTCTCTACAGTTTTCATTACCAGATAGTTATCCATATTGATTGACTCAAGGAGATTTTACTAGCCTACTGTGAATTACAACCAAATTATAGAAAATGCTCTACATAAAAATAGTAAGCTATGCAAAATACTGCAGACAAACCAATATAGCACAACAGAGTCTTTCTTAAAAGCAGAAGTTACCTGTCAACAAAGAGTCCTCAAAAACGATGGAAAGCACTTTGCGTAAATAGAGTGAAGGAAAAATGAAGGAAGCAACAAGAACTGCAGGGCCCAGAAACCACAATATGCTGTTTTGACTTCTCTCTGGATTTGATAAAAGTATCTTACTATCTCTTCTGTAAGGCCGGTTATAAAATGATATTAAACCTGACTTTCCATCACTCCCTGATAAATGAAAATACAAGTTGCTTGCAGGAGAGACGCCTTCTACAACAATATCATTGTTTTCTGGCACTAAAGTAGTTGTTTCAAGCTCACGATCCTCAGAGACAACAAAAAGAGCATTATGCTGTTTCTGTAACCTTCCCTTAAAGTTCAGCATTCCATGCATAAACTTAAGCTGGCATGATTTTTCTAGTCATGATACAAATACAAAAACAAAAAGAATGTTAACGGATATATATTTAAAGTAGTTCATACAAAATAAATTATAAATTGCAGCTCACATCCTTCAACTTTGGTCCATGTGTAGATTAGACCTAAACGTTAGAATTGCACAAGTGACACTTTGGAACATCACAGTTCGTGCAAAAATTAGCCTTCATTAAACAAACTGTTAACCATCTCATGGAACTATTACATGACAAAAAAAAAACTATGTTGGAAAAACTGCAACACGGTCCTAATGAAGTATCCTTTCCATTTCTCAATCTTAAAATGTAATATTGAGATCTTACTTTGACTCCAGAATATAGATATGGAAGAAGTAGAGGTTAGTTGGACAATCCTTACCTCATGAGCTAGCTTCCAGAGTTGAGTTAAACAACTTTCAAATTCAAGATATATCATAATTAATGGATGTCTTGATAGAGGGTTTTCCTTAGTGTGAGATTCAGTGATTATTTGCACCTTTACAGAATCCTAAGGTCTAATCCACACATGAACCTTAGTTCAAGGATTGGCTGCAATCTACACTACAGTTACACATTTCTACAACAAATGTATTCAAGAAATATGCTTGTAATCTTTAAAGGATGAAAAGGCAATTGAGTTGGACACTTTAAGCAGAATGTAGAAATTCAGGAATCAACCAATAAAGAAAAAAGCTACCTTTAGTGTACATTTGTAGCTGAGCACCAGTTAGCTGGTTGACAAACAACCCTTGTGATAAGCTCAACTAAATATTAAATGAAAAGAAACTAGGTAAGAATAAATAAAGCAATACTCAAAGAAATAGCAGTTATCAATTTCGAATTAGCATTATAATGAAACGGATTTAATCCAAAAGAGAGAATTACTCAAATATCATATCAAAGAATTGCTCAGTTGATAGTTTAAATATTAAGCAGAAAATGGAAAGTGTAAAGTCACGTCTCATGACCCTGTCATCATTAATTTCCATAAAAAACTATCTCTATAGTCATTAATCTATAGCATGAATTATTTATATGTGAAAATTAATTGACTAATAATAATTAAATGCATAAACCATACGATACATTAATTTACATGGAACAAGACTTGTGAATCCCAAACAGAACGGAGTTTGCAATATAGGTCCAAGACATTTATTTATGGATTTGAGTAAGTGACTATAAAATGAATTCTTAATTATTTTTTCTTCACTCGACATTCATATTAAACATTATTCATTAATCAAATTAATAGACAAAAAAGTATTAGAATGTACATATCCATTTGATCATGTTTCCAGTAATTAAAATTAGCAAACACCCATTTGACACATATTGAAGCAATTTGTTGCACAACTTGTATCTAACACGAAACTTAAACCATTAACCACCTTAAGAAACTTGACAGAATGAGCAAGGAAGACAGAGAAAGAAAAAAGACAAGAAAGCAGCAGTTTTACAAGCCAATTTCAGCTAGGAAACTCACCAAACCAATTGCTAAGTTAGCAATGATTTAACTAACTACTGAACTTTCAGTTGTCACCAAATCAATACCATTTAGTTCTACCTCTTATAACCACCTTAAAACTAATGTCTATGCCTCGCATATCTTCTAGCAGAGCACGCCATTGGTTATTATATTTCACCTGTCAGCTGGTTATTGATAATTTTCAGTGGGCAATTACATAACAATCGGTAACCAAGTTCATGGTGTCGATTTATCTTATTTGAGGAAAGATCCAACTTCCAACTGTATATTCAACAGTCTCCTTAATAATCCTCTTACTTTTCCAATTCAAACGCCTCTGAAATATAAAGCTGGCGTCATTGTTCAAATAAAATTCACTAAATGAAGAATTAACATCAATCTTCACAGTGCCAAAGTGTGAACAGAATGCCAAGGATTTTCTTCACACGGCTTCTTCATTAAGCTACCTTTTCCAAATAACACCGTGAAGGAATCAAGTGTCAGCATTTCCACTAATGACTATTTCCAGTCAAACCCTACCGATGAAGTAAAATTCAGCAGCAAACCCTACCTTAGCTAAGTTTAATAGTAGGATATACATTCTCCCAAACTCACAAAAAAAATGAAACAAAATGAACTTTCAATTCTTAAGGTTTAACAAATGAAGTTCTATCATCCCAGTTCCACAAAATTCAAAAACACGAGCCTAACGCCACCGATGAAACACATAACAACTGGTCAATCTAGGTCAACCCATGTAGACAAGTACTAAAAATAAACTATTAAAACCAACGAAACTAAAATTGAAAAGAAAAATCATTGTGAAATTGGGAAACGGAATAAATTGATAAAGGATTCCATAAATTCATTGGCATAAGTACCTGAGCACTTCTCGTGCGTTGTAAAGGAGAAGAAGAAAGAGAAGCCGCGGAACAAGAAAAGGAAGAACCGAACTTGGCATTTGCCATGATAACATGCGAATGAAGGAAGCAACGAAAAGGGTCGAAGAGGGTCGCGTTGAATCACCGAACCATCTTAAATAAATAAAGATTCAAGAAATGCTAAGAACCCAAAGTGGAACACAAAACAGAGTATGAGTCATACACCGTGCGTCACTACCCTCAGCCGTAGGTTTCTGGGTGTAAGATTGAACCGAAAATACTTTCATTTAAAACCCCATCCACATAGGAACAATTTTACGAATTGCATTTTTTTTTTTAATTAAGTTTGAAATTCTTAATGAGATTATGTCATTTAATTCTGTTATTTTGTGGTTAATTACAAAATAAAATTATTTTATATAAATTAAAAAACATTAACACGCAGAGAAAAACAACAAGATCATAGAATTAGAACATAATAATCCACGTCATTAACTAACGAAAAAGTTAAACCCCAAAAATTTAATTAAAAATTAAAAAAAATTAATACAGTTATTTTTTAAAATAAAAATTCAATTAAAAATATGCAAAATTATAAGAGACTTGAAATTTAATTAAATTTATATTCTTCTATATTATTTATGTCCACTCTTTCATTTTTAAAATTTTAAGTTTAAATTTACTTTTTATTCATGGTAATTTCGTGGATGTGGAATTTTGATTTCCCATTCAAATTTAATTACACATTTATTTTGTTGGCTCTTAAAAATATTTTAGTTCACTCTAATTGCTGGTATTCATGTATATTAGTTAGCCTCTTGGGGACTTTAATTTTTAAGTGAAGAATAAATTTTGTGATAATAGATTTTGAAAATGACATGAAAATTTTAAATCATTTTGAATTGTGTCCACGATGTTGAGATAAGAAGAAATTGTTTGACAACTACATGTTAATGTAAGCTAATTTTTCATCTTCCTTTTAAAATTGTTGCTCGGAAATTTTTGGCAATATGTGTTGACGTGGTGTGGTTACTATGAATTTACAAGTAGGGTTAAGTTTCACCATAGTTAATGTTTATTTTTTTTTTATGTATATTGTGACTTCTGTTTTTTTTAGGTTTTAAGGTGTACACATGGTTAACCATTAATTATCATAAACTTACCTTTTGTAATGCACTTTTTCAAATAAGTAGCCTTTGATTCCATAGCATCAGAAAATCATGATATCTTTACTCAGTTTATATATGAACACATAAAAAAGAGTTTTAATGTTAATTGACTATAAACAAATTAGGAAGTTTGAGATTCTTTTAAATGTGTCAAGTATTTGATGTATTTTAGTATTTATCAAATGTTCTATGTGAATAAGTTAATTTGTCATTTCGTTAAAATCTGATGAGTTCGGTTGAAGTTTTCAACTCGTCAATCTATTTTATCCCATCTCGCTTAATTTGTTAAATTAGAGTAGAGGTGGAGTTGTGCATGCCGCCCGCTAGCCATTTGTTCCTAAACAAAAATTAAAATAAAAAATAATTATATTGTATTACTTGAATGATGCAAACATATAATAATATCGTAACTTAAATCATAAACACTTGCAAATTAAGTTTCAATTATTAATTATAATGGAATCATTTAACATGTAAATATAATAATTATTTTAATAAATTTCATTAAAACATTAATTAATTATTAAAAACTAAAAAAATTCTTACAATTTACTTTTAATATATATATATATATATATACATATATAAAAAATTAAAAATTAAGAAAAAATGGCGGGTTGGGATAGGATTTTCAACCCACTCTTCTTTAGTGGATCAACCTGCTCTCTTTCAGCGAATCAGCACACCCCACCAATTTTTAACGAACTAACAACAAGACAACCAAAATGAGACTAACTAGTCCTTTTTACCACCTATAATTGTCAAGTTGATGTTGGATGCCTCAATTGGAGGCATGATCAAATCCAAGACACCAGTTGAAGTAAAGCATTGATAGAGAACATGGCTTCAAATGATTACGAAGTGTAGAATAAGCTTACCTAACTTCAGAAGAAGGGAGTGCTAGAAGTTCAAACTCACGATGTGTTGTTAGCTCAAAATAAGCTAATGACACAACAAATGGAGTTGCTCATGAAGAAGTTGTCATCATTACCACAGGAAATCCATAATGCTTCTTAAGTACAACACCAAGAACAAGTGCAAAGTTGTGTGTTGTGCGGAGAAGATGATGCTAATGGGCAATGTGCTGTGTAAAGTTAGTCGTAGGAGGAAGTGAACTGTATGGGAAATCAAGACCACCAAGGCAACTACGGGAATTTTAATCAAGGATGGAAGTCTCATCCAAGCATGGGACATGTTGGACCATCAAATAGGCAGCAACAACAACAACCCTTCTTGCACGAAAGGAAAACAAAACTTGAAGAGACATTTCAATAATTCATGCAAGTGTCTATTTCAAATCACAAGAGCATAAAAGCCTTTATTCGCAATTTGGAAACCCAATTGGGTCAATTGGTGAAGAAGGTGAAGGAGAAATTCGAAAAAGAAATTTATAACCAATACTGAGAGGTAAACCCAAAAGAGCATTGTAATGTTATTATAACTTAGAGTAGGAAAGTGTATGAAGAAAGAGAGAAAAAACAAAGGAAGAGAAGGATAATGGAGAAAATGAGGATAGAAAGCAAAAAAATACAAAATAAAAAAGGAGGAGAAAATCGAGAGAAGAAAAGAAAACAAGAAAATGTGGAGAAAATTCTTCCATATCCTTTAGTACCATCCAAGAAAGGTAAGCAGAAGTAGTTTGCTCGACTCATGAAGATTTTCAAAAAAGTTGAAAATCAATATTCCTTTCTTTGAAGCAATACAACAAGTCTGTGTATGCAAAGTTCTTGAAAGATTGCTTAACAAGAAGAGAAAGTACATAGAGGAAGACATCAGTGAGGTCTAAGGTAATTGTAGTGCAATCATTCAGAAGACTCTCCTTCCAAAGTTCAAAGATCGTGGTAGTTTTACTATTCCTTGCACAATTAGAAATTTTTCTATAGGGAAGGTGTTGATTGACTTGGGAGCTAACATCAATTAGACGTCCTTAACTATGCTCAAGAAAATTGAGGGTCTTGAAGTCAAACTAACAAGGATGAATTTACAACTAGTGGATTCATAAATGAAATGCCCTTATGGAGCCATGGAGGATGTACTTGTGAAGGTGAAGAAGTTCACTTTTCTAGTGAATTTTGTCATACTTGATATGGAGAAAGATATGGAGGTTCCTCTCATCCTTGAAATACCATTCTTGAAAATTGCCAAAGTCATCATAGATGTTAATGACAACAAGCTAAAAATTAGAGATCAAGACAAGGACGTAAACTTCGATGCGTTTAAAGCAATACACAATCACAAATCGAACCAAAGGATATTAGTGCTATAAATGAAGTCCTATTTTTTACAAGTAAACTAGGGCATGTTTCAAGGATGCTAAAAAAAATTTCTAGTTGTTTTTCTCCACAAAGGGCAAAAGAAAAAAGAAAAGTATCCTACTCCAAATAAGAAAAAGAAGTTCTAGTTAATAACAACACTTTGTTGGAAGGGAATGAACTCAAACTAGGCTAGTCTATTATGTTAAGGAAATTTAAGTGGAAATTTTTTTTCTACAAAAATGAAGAAAAAGTGGCCAAGTCTATGCGTTATCAAAGAGATCAAAGCGAATGGGAAAGTAGATATTGAAAAGTCATATTATGGAATGACAAAGATAGTGATCCGTAAAAATCTTAAACCATATAGGTGTGAATGGAAGAATCACACCAGAAGAAATAATCATAAGTTGTGAATATCAGGTGTCGAGGTATCAAACATTAAATTAGCGCTTACTGGGAGGCAACCCAACATTTAATTTTTGAGTTTGAAAAAAAAAATGCATCCTTACTTGCTAGGCGAGTACATTCACCTAACGACCACTGGTCCTCACATTTTTCACTCGTCCAATGAAGAACGCTCACCAAACGACCATGAAGCCTCACAATTTTCACTCCTCCAATGAAGGAAGTCGTCCAACGAGCAGCTGCTCGCGTAAATTTCAATTTGCGCAGTGACCAGTTTCACCTAGCATACACTTGCTCTTGCAATTTCCACTCATTAGGCGAGTCAGCTCGCCCAGCGAGAAGTTGGCCTTGCAATTTATTCGCCCAGCGAATAGACATAGACTCGTCCAACAAAGGAAGTCAAGAGTTTTAGGCATGAAATTTTGAACAGCTCGTCTAGCGAATGACATGAACTCACCCAACGACGAACACTTGGTGTAGATATTTTCTGCTTTGGAAAGATTTGTGACAACTTCCACAACGATTAGTGTTTACTCGCCCAACGAAGGACAAGTGTCAGAAAGCTATTATGGTTTTTAAAAGACTCAAGTTGGCTGGCCTAGTGAGTGATGTTTGCTCACCCAACGAGTGCTCGAAAATGTTTTCAAAAGATCAATTGTGATTTTTCACTTTCCTAGTTTTATCTTTTTGAAAAACTATTGCACCTCACGAAGCTCTCTCTTGCTAGCCATTATCTCGCTGCTACCTTCTCGCTTGTTGTTTGTTTGCTTCACTTGTCATCATCTCGTGAGGTACTATTCACCTGTGCATTTTCATTTTTTCTCTTTCCATTTTGCAAGAGTATGGCTCCTCCACGTATTACACAAAGATCTTTAAGGAAAAGGAGAACTATTGAAGATTCTTCCTTTCAAGCCCCGACCAATGAAGTGTCAAGCTTCATAGTGTTGTTTGATCAATATCAATTTGCTTCTAAAGAGGCTTTAGACAAGTTTGAGTTGAACAGAAGGAGGCCCCTCATTGTAGAAAGAAACGTCAAGTTTTATCCCGAAGAGTGTGATGATTTCAGAATGGAATTGGAAAGGCGCGAGTAGCATCGTGTCTTGGTAAATTTTCCTGATGATATTGATGAAGTGTTGGTCCAAGAATTATATGCCAGTGTCTATGATCCAAAATCGTAGGGGTGATTTCCTCAACAAGCAAAGGTTCATGAGCACTTTGAAAGGCGTGTCATCAATGAATGTCTACGATTGCCAACTCTAGCAAAGTCAACCGCCTTCAGCACATTTTTTAGTGAACAGAAGAATTATGATGAAATAACTATTGTTTTGTGCATTCCTATGGTAGGATTTGAATTGGGAGAAAATGGTCAACCTATACGGATTACAAGAACGAATTTGAATCCTTCGGCAAAGATGTGGAGTGTGTTTTCCATCAGCAATTTAAAGCCAAACATCCACACCTTTGATGCAAATCTGGATAGAGCTTATCTCATCTATGGGATAGTGATTGGCATGTAGATTGATTTTGAGGCATACATATGCCTGGAGATTGCCACCATAGCCTCCAATTCAAAGGGCAATTTAGGGTTTTCTGCTCTGATTACTACTTTATATAGAGCAAGAGGGCTTGACTCCATCATTGTGATGTTGCATCATCTCCAATTGGACATTCACAAGACCTTCATCAGGACACACTACTTTCCAAGAGAAGGGCAACAACCAAGGGTTGCACCAAACTCTCCAATTCCTAATGAAGGAACTTCAAGGCGTCCAAGAAGATTATCTTAGAGGGCACTACCGCCATCCTCATCATCTGCTTCACCACACCAAATTGAGGAGACATTTAATGCAATTATAACATTGAGGACTGCTAAAGAAGAAGCCAACAGGCAAGAGCAATTGAACATTATTGAAGGGTTGCCTGACTTATACTTGCAACCTCCTAGGGAGCCAATGAGCTGGAAAATGTTTGAAGTAACTGTACCTTGGCCAAAAGTGCCATATTCTGAGTTATGTGGTGGTGGTGGGAACCAAAATCTAAAGTCCAGGAGTAGAATACTGGCTAGAGGCAAGACTTCGAACATGGTGTTTTCTTATTGTGTCTTTGTTACTTTGAGTCATTTTCCTTATTGTAGCGTGTTTTTGCATTGTAGTTTGTTTGAGTTGTGTCTACCATTATCTTAAGCCTCATCTATGCCAATCATGTTCTCAATGTGCATTTTAACTGATGTAAGGATCAACTAAACTAAAATATATTTGAGCATTGACTTTCTTGATTGTACATACAATTAGAATATTTTGTGGCATACTTTGAGTGAGAGATAGCTTGGTATAATTATATAAATATAGTCTTTTTTTAACACGAGAGTGAGACCAGACTTTTAAAAAAAATTTAGTATTGTGAGCTTGTGTGTGTAAGACTTGAGAAAATCTTAGAGTATGTAGGTGAAGTGAGAAAGTGGTTAATGTTTTATAAGAAATTTTGTTAGAGTGATGGTCACATGGTTTAATAAAGAGAAACACGTGGAAAAAAAATTAATTATTTAAGTAATTTAAGTTGTTGTTTGTTTAATTTAATTAATATTTGTGGAAAATGAGTAGGGGTGACAATGCGGGCTGGCCCGCTCCGCCCCGCATACTTTATGCGGGCTGAAAACACTGGCCCGCCCCGCATACTTCTTGGCCCGCGGGCCCGTGGGCCGGCCCGCTTTTTTATTTTTTTTTTATTTTTTTTTTAATTTTTATGATAAAACTTTCAATGTTTAAAAATTGGGAAACTTTAAGAAGTTCACAAAATTAAGTAAAGACTTTAGGGAATTAGATGATAAATTGATAATTCAACATTTTCATCATATTCATACTATGACATACACAATGTATTCTTTAAATTTTAGCACATTAAAAATTACATAATACTTTTCTTTTCCAGTTATACAAGAATTTGAAACGTTAATGCAAGAGTCCATAAAAGAAGTAATTAATATACACAAGTGCAAGTTTTTTTTTTTAATTTTATGCGAGCTTGCGGGGCGGCCCGCGTGGGCCGCGGGCCTATGCGGGCCGAGCCCGTGCGGGCCTGCGAGCTCACTATCCTGGCCTACCCCGCATTTTTTTACGGGCCTGCGTGTCGGGCTCGCGGGCCAGGCCCTAATTGCCATCCCTAAAAATGAGTGTTTTTAAATAAATGATGTGCATATTATTATGAGAAAGCATGTGGCTTAGTAGTTGGTACATGTGTTTGGTGTGTGAGTGGACAAGGGTCCAATTCTTGGCCATCCTAGGGATAGACTAGATTTAATATTTTTTTTCTTTTGTTCTCTTTCTTCTTTTATTTTCTTCTGAAGCCCACACAAATTCTTTAACTTTCTCTCTTTTTCATTTAGTTTTTCTCTCTTAAATTTCGGTCATGTAATGTTTATTCCATTTTTATTCACCACTTTTGAATGTCGTTGCCACAAATATTGAAAAGATAAACATGATTTTATTTTGTGAAGAGAATTTCAACTGAATCGGAGAGTAAATAGTTGAAGGGGACAATTGTTAGAGTATCCTACATAAGCAAATAGGGTTTGTTTAAGGGTGGAGAAAGAACCATGAAGGCTACAAGTAGAGAGAAAAATGAAAGATTGAAAACCGAGGCATATGGTAGGTGTACTATAGGGGTCGAGCAGGCCACCAACCTAACCCCCACAAACATAACACGCCAGATACATACCGATATATTAAAAATAAATGCTCAGGAAACTAATAGAGCTAGGAACTTCTCAGATTATTAGAAGGACAAGACACTCATTGAGTATTCCGTATATACCATCGGCCGCCTACGTCACGAAAAATTCGGCCAACCACTTGGAACCATCAACCAAAAGGAAAGGGGACACGAATGTCATTCCAGTTACATTAGCAGACGACAAGTAATTGGATAGTGAGTGGCAAAACGGTGTGCTAGTATGTTTGCGAACCTCCCCTAACGTAGACAAATACATAATCAAGTATAGCATGACCAAAAGGGATTGGGCCTACAACACAAGCCCAATTACACCCAGTCAAGCCCAATTAAACCTAGTCAAAATTTGTAAGATCTGGTCAAACCCAATTAAACATGATTGAAGGCCCAAAGCTTGGGTCCACGAAAAACGAGTATGATATTTAACTTTTGAGAGTCTTTACTAACTTAATCGTTGGAGTCCTTTTTTGCGGGTACCATCATGTTCCATGACCTACATAGGGCAACATATAATAGACACTTGACAGACAAGATTGTGGATCATCAACTTGAGAAATCCCAAGACTGTGGTAAAATAAAGTTTGAGTCTCATAATATAACCTAATATTGTCCATGAAGAAACATAACCTAAAGAAGTCCAAAACACAAAAAGAATGATATTCTTATCATAATTCAAGCAAAACAAATCTTCCAAACAGAAAAAAGAAAGAAAAAGTTGAATTTTTAACTTACGAGGATTAATGAATTGTTTTAACATATTCAAAGAAGACTCATAATAATAATATATATATATATATATATATATATATATATTTGAGTACAAAATTTTTAAATATTTATCAATAAAGTATAAAAGAATAAGAATGTGAACACATTATAACTTTAAACTACGTATGAAATGCTTTTTTTTTTCTCTCACTAATATATTGAAACAAATATACATATTATTCGTTTATTGATAAAAAAAAATCATTTATTTATTTTATTTAAAAATGCTATAATAACAAAACGAAATAAAAGCCACATTTCAAAATACAAAATAAAGGCTTTATTTATAGTAAAGATAATAAAATGAGTGAGTGTTAGATAATCATCATTTATTAAAAGTATAATAAAGATATATACCTATTTTAAAAAAAAAGTATAACATTATGAAAATTATTTTATTAAAGTTATATAAAAAAATATTTATTGAAATTAAGAAGAGTGTAATTTTCAATGATACACGGACACGTCTTCAAACGCTCAAAATTCGTAACTGAGTACTGCAGCACCATAAATCCTTATTTCAGGCGAAAAATCTGAAACAAAACTGATTTCATTCGAATTCAGTTTTTATATTATTATTTTTGTTACATTCATTATAGTAACAAACTAACAAATAAATCTAATCACCTAACAAATGTAAATATATATTTAAATAAATTCAATAATCACGTTTCTGTTAATTTAATTTATTAACAAACTTTTATTTATCCTTTTAAATACTTCTTTCTTTAATATTAACCACTATAATAAAAATAGATTTCAGTGATTTTTTACATTTATTAATTATTATTCAATATTTCTTTAAATTAAATTTTTAAATAATGATTACAATAAATTAAAATAAGATACAAGTTCAATTTTAAATATTAATAACAAAATGTCTACAACTAAAAAATATTTCAGTAGTTTAAAAAATATAAAGTTAACAAATTTGGTTACCCATGTAATTTAAAAATAAATGAAAATTTTAAAATCAAAATGTATAACTTGTTGAAATAGATCTCTCTAAAAATCTTAACCAAGAAGGGAATCTGAATTGGTTAATGAGTCTTTCACTTGGTTGAGTTGAATCTTGAAAGAATCTTTAAGTCTTATAACCCAATTAATCAATTTCGCAGTTCTGTGTTAATGGACTGTTTAAGGCAATTAAGAAAGATTGTAAGAGAAGAGATAGATCAAGACACAACAGTTTATACTGGTTCGATTCAAAAAGAATCTACGTCCAGTCTTCTCCTAAGTAAACCCACTTAGGAGGATTCCACTAATACAATTAGGATCCAAGAATTACAAGAACACCTATATAATTCTAGAACCTAAAACCCAAGAACTTGATCTACCAATCAAGAACTCCCCTTAGGAGCAATGCATCCACGCAATTACACCTAGGCCTACACTTCACAATGAAGCAACTGTAATCAAAGATACAATCAAAATAAACAAGAAACGAATACACCTATAGTTGTGCAGATTTGTCAATTTGCTCCTTGATTCAAGCTAGACCCATCAAGGTAGAATCAAGCATCAATCTCCTTGAATCTTCACTTGAATGATCTTCCAGAATGCTCAAGAACTTTGTGTCTCTCAGAGGGCTGTTTCTTAGAATGAATTTCAGTGATCTGTAAATTTTCTCTCTAACTGAAACAGATTCAGAAAACAACTTTTATACTGAGTTCTTTACTGTCATTAATGGATTAGGAGTTTACCTAATCGATTATCGTGAGTGTGTTTTCACTGCTTTAGTGTAGTACTCACAGTTAATCCATTAGTTAAACAAGTAATCATTCATGTTTGCACAAGAGAGATTGTGATGGTTAATTACAACTTAATGCAGGCTTAATTACAACTTGATGCAGGCTTGATTTACATATGATAATTTCATACTAACAGCCTAATGCACAACCTAACTAAAATAGGACTAATTCTAAACTGGTAATGCACATGAAGTGTAGCCTTGGACATCATCAAAACCATCTTCATATGAGTTGAAGTAGCTCTCCCTTTCAACAATATCCCCCTTTTTGATGATGGCCAAAATATGTCTTGTAACATAGCAGCATTATGTGTCCTGCAATACAGAAACAAATAGCTTTCTCCCCCTTTGGACATTAGAAAAAAGAGCATAGGGGTGTAGCACAACCAAACCAACACATACCATGAACATCAAAGAGTAACAATACAAAGTATGACAATACTAACAACGCAGAAGGTGAAATCAGTAGCACAAGTTAACATCAGAGTGCAGACAACCATAAATCAAATCATCAATTAAGTATTGCAATATCAGTTTAAATCAGTAGTGCAGAAATTTATGGAAGTATAGAGCAAATAGAAACCAAGACCAATGGGATGATAAACAGATCCAACAACAGGAATATCAGAGTGCATACAGGCAGTTAAGTATTACAGTACTAGCAGATGACTAATCTAATGAATTATGTAGTGTTCAAAAGCAAATTAGCCATAGTAGGAAAACGATAATCCATTAGAGAATTACCTAATGGATTAATTTATGCAGAAATATGAAAAAAATGCACATTTTACTTCCTTTTTAGTGAACAAACATGCAGTAAATTCAAAATATGGGATTACTTCAACCAACAATATAGAAGAGGAACTTTTCACCTTGGCAATGCCTAAAATTTGACCTTTGTTATTATCACCTCTTGTAACATGACCATTAATTGGCTTTGTAAGATATCCTGCAGAAGTTCTTCACATCTCCTTTCATG
>Ga0214545_1003915_pt1 | contig 28123 bp, 16 predicted proteins | sample CNSS4metaG_FD_160064 | JGI IMG/M metagenome (GOLD analysis project Ga0214545, IMG submission 160064) | Root nodule microbial communities from cowpea collected in UCLA plant growth center, Los Angeles, California, USA - CNSS4 | ecosystem: Host-associated > Plants > Roots > Nodule | place: USA... | reverse complement strand
TCCTTTAATTTCAAACCACCCATTCATTTATTTCTCATGCCAAGTCTCATACCAATCCATTCATCCACAATTCATGAATCATGCCAAATATATGTTTCATACTCCATTATATACATGTCCATCATCAGACAATCATACTCAGCCAACATGGTTCATTCGGGAAACATTAAACAACCAAAACACAGCACGATCTCGCCCAGCATCTCGCTCAGGCTAAGGGGTCTCGCTCAGGCGAGACGTGCTCGCTCAGGCGAGCCCCCCCCTCGCCTAGGCGAGAATACAAAGAAAACAAGGGCATGGCAACACGGGATCTCGCTTAAGCGAGATCCCTCTCGCTTGGGCGAGTTGCCTGCTCGCTCAAAAATTGAGCGAGCCGCCCGGGCGACGTTTCGCGCAAAAAAACTTAGGCGAGCTCCCTGTTTCATCTCGCCTAGGCGAGATGGACTCGCTTGGGCGAGATTAACAGGTCTCGCCACTGTTCTTCGCTGTACAACCATGTTCTTCATCCAAACCACTCATGCAAAGCACTCTCACACATCCAAACGACAGATCCAACCGTACAATCAACAAATAACTCATAAACAGTGCCAAGAAAGACTCGAAACTAGAACCCTAACTTCCCGTACCTGGAAATGGGTTCGCACAGGACCTTCGACGCGCAACCAAGGGGCACAGAAGCTCAAGGACTCACTACGGAGCTGAAAACAGAAGGTAGGAACGAGAGCGCATTATTACTAAACGTTAACCATGGAAAGAGTGGGGGAAAAACGATAGAAGCCATAAGATCTGGAAAAAGGACACTTACGTGGAGCCGGAACTGGGGTTGAGCTTGAATGAGGTGGACCTTAGGGCAAACCCTAGCAGAGCGTTCAGTGAGGTAGTGAGGGATGGCGGCTGGTTTCTGAAAGAGTGAAAGTGAGGTGAAATTAGGGCAACATAGCAATATCTTATATGCTGGGCCAACCCTTAGGCCCACTTACAAGGGCAGCCCACCAACTCTAGGGCAGGAAATAAAAGGGGCGTTACAGATGATGAATGAGCTTTGTAAAGACCATGCATGAAATAAAGAAATAAAAAAATATTATCTCATAATTATTTGGTGTTAGCGAAAGTATAATACAAAATGAATTATGGCACATGATAATTTTAAAATTGAAAAGTTTTAACGTATTAAAGAATATAATTACCTGGCTGATGTTTGTGACATTTTCTTTGTTTTTGAACTTCAGACGAATGATAAATAATAGATACATACAAAAGAAAAACGAAAATTTATTTATATATATCCACTTAAGGATGAATGGTTGTATTCTTTTCTTTATCCCTTCAGAATGCTTTGAATGTTACGTACTCTGCCTTTCATTCTTTCCTAAAACTTTAGGTTTTGGTAATTCCTTACTTTAAATCTAACGTTAGAATAAAAATATCACAAACTATAACACATGGAGAGGGTTATCAACACCTGAAAGACAGTTATTTGTCAAAGAATCTAGAAGGAATTTGGTTGTTCATTTTTAATTTAGGAAGATGCTGTTAAGAATGTGGAGAAGTTGAAACTACTTCTAGATTTTTGTATTCTAAACTTGAATCTCTTAAATTTTAATTAGCTAAATTTAATTATGTTTCAGTTAATTAAAAATTACACAAATATTTTGTCTTGCTAACCATCTAGTTAGTTGTTGCAAAATGTTTCTGATTTGAATTTGTTTCTAGTTGGAATATGAAACAGGAAGAATTTGTATCCAAACATAATTTGAAAGTTTTTAAGGTATGTTGCACTTCAAGTTTTTAGTCACACAATTATTTAATTTAGGGTTAAATATGTTTTTGATTTCTCAAGTTTGAGTGAAATTTTAAATTAGTCTCTCTTCAAAACTTTTGACCAATTTAGTTCTTCATCTTTAAAAATGCATGAATTTAATTCTTTTAACCAAATTTTGTTAAGTTTATCTGACGTTTCAAGCGTATTTCATAATAGTATTTGAATTATTTACACCGTTTGACACATTTTCGCTTCAATGTTAACTCAAATATTATAATAAAATGCGTTTAAAATGTCAAATAAACTTAACATAATTTGATAAGAAAGACTAAATTCACGCATTTCTAAAGATGAAGGACTAAATTAGTACAAAATTTCGAAGAGGGACTAATTCCAAAAATCACTGAAACTTGAAGAACAAAAACATATTTAACCCTTTAATTTATATATGATTCAAAACTATAATTGTTTAATTTACTTCTGAAAACTCTAATTAAGGAAGAATTTCATGAATTTTATGATCAATATTATTATATTTAAGACTAAATGCCTCTATCAATAATTTACATTTGATCATAGTTAATTTTCTCAAACTCTTGACTATGATGGTCACACTTAAGCAGACAACACTCTACAATTTGTTGTTGGTAAAACTTAGATTTTCACATTTCACAAGAACAACTTAGATATTATGATGATACTATTTCATAATATCATGGTATGTACTTTTTTCTATGAGCATAGAAAATATATTAAAGGGGCAATTGAATTGCCCCAACCCGTATAAAACAAGATGCTTAACATAAGATTAATCAATACAATAATTAATTAAAATAAATACTAGTAAGCTATATCAAATGAAAAAAAGAGGAAAACATGTGATTTTCATGCAAAGCACACCTGATAAATAGTTTGTAATTGAAACTTACTGAACTTGGGAAAAAATAATTTGTTGTACATGATTCTATGAAAGACCTCATGACATAACAATTTGTTATTTTTAATGTTTTCGATGATGAAAATTCATATATAGAAGGAAAATCAAGAGTTTTGATACATTTTTAAGAGAAACCTCCTTCGATTCCCGAAAGGTGAGTTTCTCCCTTTCCCTCTATTTTTTTTTTCTTCTTCTTCTTCAATGATAACAATTTCATCGATGTTTCACAATCATAGATCATTAAATTTGTTAGTTTTTGAGACATGTATAACATATTATTTAAAAGATTTACATTGCTTTACTAGTAGGATTTTAGGTTTTGATATAACATATAAATTTCCTTGTTCACATAGGATTTTTAGTGCATAGTTACACAGACAAATGTGTTCAAGTGAAATATTTCATACTGCTGCGTTATGCAAACCAATTGCTCAGCAGTTATTTGATTATTAAGTTAATGTCGTACTTATTTTACAAAAGGGTTAATTTTTTAGTGTGAGATTATTATTGTCATTTCATCTTCCAAAATATATTGAAAAATAAAAATGATATTTTGACATACAAATTAAACATAGTTTTGACACGGCTTATGTGTCATTTTACTTTTTATTTAAAAATTGGTTTTGTTAAGTTAGGGAGGAGTGTGCCATGTGTGTGAGTTTTTGAAGGATAGAGGAAGAGTTTTTCAGCAAACAAACAGAGTGAAGAGCAAAACTTTGGCAAGGAGAGAGAAGAGAGAGAAAATCTTTCTTCACACATAGAAACTGGAGTAGATGACCTACAGGAGAGGTTGACAGCGTCATAGAAGTGCCATTACAGAGAGAAGTAGAACCAATGCCGCGACTGTTGCGAAAACATAACATTTTAGGGCTTGCGGTTGTCGACCATCTTTCGTTTATCATTATGCCGGGGAATCCGTCCCCCGATTGAAGGATAGTTTTTTTGTGGTTTATGTTTTTGTTAGTTTAGAAACTACTAAGACATTGGGATCTGTCAACATCCAATTTTGTCCGGGTGAATAATTTATTTTCAAAAAAATAATAATAATAATAAAGTTTTTTAGTTAATGGAAAATAAAAAAAGTGTGAAACAAAATTTTCTTCAAAAATTTTTAAACTTTAATTTAAAAAAAAAAGAAAAAAAGAGAAATGATAAAAAAAAAGGAATAAAGAAAGAAGAGCCCAATTTGTTATTAATTATCACACTCCTTTTCATGAGCCCAACAACTCAAATATTTCCCTTTGTTCCTGGTGGAGAACTTAGTGATATGATTTTAATAATTAGAAGCAATATCTCTACAAATGGTAAAGAATCAATATTACTAATTAGGATTGATTTTGTGCTCTGATTTGTTAATGATTAGAATCAATATTTTTAATCTTGATTGATTTTGTGCTCTGATTTGCTATGGTTTGATCCCCATAATGTGTTGCTATCATCGATATTTTTACATTAAGACCCTCCGCAAGGCAATTTCTTATGTCACATCGAGACCCTCTGCAAGGTAATGGTCATCGATCTCTTTACATGAAGACCCTTTGCGAGACAATGGTCATTGATTTCTTATGTCACATCAAGCCTTCTGCGAGACAATGGTCATCGATCTCTTTACATCAAGACCCTCTACGCGGCAACGATCATTGATTTCTTTGTCACATCGAGGCCCTTTGTGATGTAATGGTCATAGATTTATTTATATCAAGGCCTTTTGCAAGACAATGGTCATTGATTTCGTTCCTTTTGATATAGACAATCTCCTCTGAATTTGTCTAATATGTTTTTTCAAAAAGTCAGAAAAGAAAATAATAAAACAAAATGATTTGTCAGATTGTGACCTTCTACATGGTAATGATCACTGAATCTTTTGGATATAGACACTCTCCTCGGGATTAGTCTAATCTTTTCTCAAAAAGTCAAAAAAAGAAAAATTTCGGATCGGAACCCTCTACATGGTAATGGTCACCGAATCTTTTGAACAGACCCTCTCCACAGGATTGGTCTAGTTTGGTTTTTTTCAAAAAGTAAAAAAAAAAAGAATTAGTGTGTCAAATCGAGACCCTCTACTTAGTAATGGCCACCTAGTTCTTTTCTTTCATATACAGACTATCTCCTCTGGAATTGTCAAGTTTGTCTTCAAATTTGTCTTCTTTTGAAACCCAAAAAAAAATTAGTGTTTTTATCTTTATTAGTAAAAACATTATGAGTCTTCATTCAATAATGGTATTCAGATTCTTACCCCACAAATGAGTAAATTACTTTCATATACTGTGGAGGCATTGATGTGTCTCTAAGACTGGTTATGGACCAACATGGAAGGTAATGAAATTAACACTTTTACTTAGATATTTTAATTAAGTGATTGTTAGAAATTTTTACTGAACTCCTTATATTTTAAGGCTCTTCTAGATTAAAATTGAACAACATGCAACTTTATACAATGTTGCAAGAGGTGGACATTGATGAAATTAGTAATTTCTTTAATATTTTATTCAAAAATAAATTACAAATATAATTTGGTAGTGATTTTTTATTTGTTTGTTTTTCAAGAATCAATCGGAGAGAGGAACTTGTTGATCTAAGCACTAATTATAGTTAAATAATTATTTTTTAAAATATTTTTGTAAATACCCGCGGGTACCCGTGGATACCCGCAGATATGAAAAAAATAGACGGGTACCCGCATAACGGATACCCGACGGATATGGGTACGGGTACGGGGCGAATATTTATTCAGCGGGTAGGGTACGAGGGAACTACTACCCGTACCCTACCCGCCCCGTTGACATCCCTAGTTTCAACAAAAAAGGAACCATTTTGAGACTTTTAAACATTTGGATACCATTTTGAGATTTTGACTCCAAAATGAGGATCAAAGGCATAATTAAACCTTCATTATAATTTTGTATTGATAATTATGACATCTAACTTACTTCTGGTTATGTCTTCTTAGGTTGATAAGCTTGAATACAAAGAACAAGAGGTGTTACTTCTAGTCAAGCTTGGCCACTCGCAAGAAGGCAAAACTTAGTATCGAGGCATTACTTTCCATGAATCTTGATAACAAGAGGTGTTACTGATGTTTCTCTGTACCAATGTGTTGCAACAGGGTGGTATGTTGGGGTCATGATTTCTCATTTCATATCGGTCCCATTCAATTAAGTCCTTTGTGTTTTTAAATCAAACAAATTTAGTTCTGCTACTAATTTTTTTCTACATAAGACCATCAAATTCGTCTTCTCTGCTTAATCTTCTCAAATTAAATTGTTTTAAATCATCTTATACTCAAAATTCAATATTCAAAGCAAAACAAATTTTCTTTTAATGGATTCATGACCCTAAATCAAACCAGACACATCTTTTGTTTTTCTCGATAAACCCTTCTCCTTTCACTTCTCTTCTTTGCTGACTACCGCCATCAACGACTCAATCGCGCAACTTTGTTGCCAAGGAGGCTGCGACGCTGAAGCCAACGACGAAGACAATGATGCCCCACCCTTTCGTTTACGCCCCCTTCCTCAGCCACGCCCCAGAAGCCCCAAGTCCCAAGCCCCAAAACTCCTTAGCTTTACCGATGACAAATACTAGGAAAACCCTCGTCCACGATCTCAATGTCCCCACATCCTCAAGGGCCTCATCAAACCAGTAGCTTTAGAGACCCATGGTTGAGAATCAGACTCCGAGGGAGATCACGAAACAGTTGAAGTCGAAGTGGGTGACATTGGCCTTCATTATAGGAAAGAGTCCCTCCTATCTCAATATTAGGGAAGAAACAATAGTTGGCTTCTCTTGGTAAATCCCCATCTCAGCTTTTGTTTTGTTAAGCATTTAGTGAAAGATGATAGTAAAGTAATGGTAATTTGAAGTTTTATTGAGATGTTGCTGACAGTCTAAATCCTTATCCAAGTTATGTTTTCTTTGATAAATATGAATCAACTTATTGCAATGGATAAATTGTTGTATTCTTTATGATTCTGAGGTATGTGGATTGTGTATTGAATGGTTGAGCTCTCAGACGTTTTGGTCTATTGAGATTATTGTTAGTGCAAAATCTGGATTATGTTTTAAAATTGTTGAGTATAGTTGTAGAGCTAGATTGTTTGGTTTTTGTAGCACTTATTTATTTTTAATGATAAAAATAGCTTTCATCCAAGCACACAACCTGTTATTTTAATTTTGAGATAACTTTTGTTTATTTGTTTTTTCATGATGGAACTAAAATATCAAATGGAGTGAATTAATGACTTTTATGTTTCATATGATTTGTTATAACCTATCAGTTTTTATCAGGTTCAAGGGTGATATGGAAAAGTTCCACCTTTGCTAAAGATCAAGCTTTTGGTATATGGTGTTAACTCTTGGGCATACCACCCACAATTGTTAATTTATCCTTTATTCCTTACAAGTCTATTAAAGATTTTGAATTATTAGTTTAAGGTTTTGTGCCATTTCTCTTATTATATAATATGATGAACTGGAGAATATGATGATATAAAAGCCCTTTTTCAAGGAAGGTGAATACTGGAGAATAATAGAGTAACCAACCAATGAAGTTGAGTACAAATTCAGGTTGATTGATAGCACATTTAATTACTAAGTTCTGCTTGCCAAAAATTTAATTAAATATGTATAGGTATTCAATATTTTACATTATAGTATATTTATAATTTGAAGTATGAAATCTAATATTTTTATTTAAGATATTATCTGAATCTGAAATCAAATATATATGATATCAGTTTTGCTGAAAACTCTAATTTATCTTACCAAAAAAGTGAAAATATATGTAGATAAATAATGGTAGATTTTATATGCAGTTCTGAAAGCTGAGAAAGAAGAGTTGGAATCATCACTCAGTAAGGAGAAGTAACATGCTTTTCAATTAAAGCAAGAGCTGATGGAAGATGAGTCTCGTAACTCTAATCTTAAAAGGTAAACTACCTTAATTGTTGAAGTTACTTTTTTAAATTGGAGTTATAGGAATTGATTCAGTCCAGGAATCAAGCATTGGAGTGAAACAAGATTACTAGCATTTGTATATTTATAATTTTTTATATAATAAAATATGTTGAAATAGGATATCATTTATCAGGTGGGAATGGATTAAATTCCCCATCCCTATTTCTTATGATTTTTTTAATCAGAGATATATCTCTTGGTTATTCAATTTTTTTATAGGCCTGCGTATTAAATAAACCAAATTTATCCAAAGCTATTCTTATATTTATAGGAATCTAAAATATATTCAATAATCCATTTTCAGATTATGTCCAATGATGTGTAATTTAAAATACCTTTTTTATTTTGAAAAGATAAATGATAATCATTTGATGCAGAAATTATTTCTTTGTGGTGCCACTTATAGCAGAATCATCAAATAGGTTAAGAATTGTTCTTTTATAGTGACCTGATTATTTTAGATAATGGCACATGATTACATGACCTTACTATTTTCCTATTTTCATGTTAATGTAATGCAGATATACTCTAAAATGATTGGAAATGTATGATACATGGCCGATCAACTGGAAATTATTACCATTGTAACTGTATAAAAATTGAGAAACTCTTTAAATCTATATAGCAACTAAAGATTGTAGCCTTTGAAAGTTGTAGATGCTATGCTCTATTGTTTTTATCGATTTTCTTTGCTCACAAACTGTTTACTTTTGAGTGATAAATCACTAGTCCATTCATTATCCTTGTAATATAAAAGCTACTCTATTCTGTTATTTTTTTGCTTCTGACTTGTTATTTGCTTGAATGGTTAAATTATATCAACACTCTTGCTTTTGTGTTGTTTAAGGGTTTTGAAGATGCTTTTATTGAATCATTTCAATTACAGGAATATCATCAAAGCCTTCAAAATCAGATTTGATAGAAAAGAAGTTCTACACTTTGTTGAGAGGCTTCCTTTAATACTCAAATGTTTAAGTGCATAATGTTATTGCTTGCTTATTTGTCTCCTCAATGGAATTTCAATCCACAACCATGTTAACCTTACATTTCCATATATTCCCATATAGGTTGCGAAGATGGAAACAAAGAAAATGTTTATTCAAATGGTTGAAACTGATTTGGAAAAGAGAAGGGAAGAAGGCAAATACAAAGGCAAATTTAGAGGGTAGACCAACTTTTTCATGTATGTTATCTAGTTTTTAAATTATGATTTTGAGTGGTAAACTTTAATACATATTGCCACAATTGATGTTGATAAATTGATTGTACTTTGAAATTGTGCTCGTTTTTTAACATTGAAGTCACTAACATACGTTTTTAACTTTGACATTTTTTTTTCAGGTTTGAAATATACGTCCTCTAGTAGGAGAATGGACTGTTAGAGGAACTGCACTCATCGTGATTATATAGTATTAGGAAACTTTGGATATTATTAATATGTTAGGAAATACTGCTTATATATTATAACATGATTGAATGCTTTGTAATTAGATAGTTGTATTTTATAATGTTTATATTTTTGAAGATATTAAAGCTATAGATGGATATTGTATGTTTAAATTATTTATTTTAATGACTACTTAAATATTATATAAATTCTTTGTACCGATGAACATGATCTTCAACATTAGGTATGCATAACTATTTAGGAAAAATAGTAGTGTCATCAAAACTAACAAGAACATTACCTACAGATTTATCAGTAGGTACCTACGGATAAATCGGTAAGTAATTACTTACGGATAAATCTGTAGGTAAAGTTAGTTACGGCACATTTATCTATGGATTTTTGTCTGTAGGTAATCCGTAGGTAAAATTGTATTACCTACAGATTTTGTGAGTTATCTACGAATTTTGACTGTAGGTAATATAGATTTTTCTTGTAGTGTCCTCTTTTCAACTTGTGTAATTTCAGAAGCAGCTTTCCTAGAGGATCATCTTTTGCTTCTGTCATTTCATCATCTTCATGTATAACACGTGGATCACAATCAAGTATGCATCCAAAGAACAACACAAAGTAGCCTAAATCAAAATTTTATGAAATTAATGCATAAACCTCAATCTACATGTTGTAGCAAATTATGAAAAATAATTTTTTCAAATTGTCTGATCGGACAATTCAAGATTTAATACAAACGATTAAAAATTTAATCATTTGTGTAAGGCCTCTTTATTTCAGCCCAATGTTTAAGGGTTGTCCTAGTCTGATGGGCCTAAGGCTGGCCACAGGGTGCTCAAAGCCCCCTAAACCAGCCTAACACACTCATTTGCTGCCACTTTTTAGAAAACCCTTCTCCTTCCTCTCTTAGAGTTGTAGCAACAATACTCTGTTAGGGTTTGATCTCCATCTCTGTCAAGTTCGCTCAAGCTTATTCTACTCTACGTAAGTTGACCTCCGACCCTTATACTCTTCTTCCCTTTAGCTCTATTTTTCGTGGACCAGCAGAGATTCATAGGTATAACCTCGTGTTCTGTCTGGGTCAGTGTTTCCTGCTCTTGAACCTACTTTTGGAGCTATTGTGTTTCTTTAGTGAGCACTGGTGTCTTCCTTTAACCTCTATCCAGGTAAAGGAAGCTAGGTCTTTCATACTTTCCGTAAATCTGTCTATTTTCAACTTTGTTTCATATTTGTATGGCTTGTGTGCTACTATGAATGTATGGAATGCCTTGTTATGTTGTTTGGATGTGTATGTATGGCTAATGTAGGGAGAACAGTGGTGAGTACTGATACTTTCGCCCATGCGAGCCTGTCTCGCCTAGGCGAGAATAGCAGAAACATGCCCAAGTTCTTACTCGAGCTCTCGCTCAAGCAGAGAGCTCTCATTTTGAGCAAGGTATTATCTCACTCATGTGAGAGGGACTCACCTAAGCGAGAACTCGTGGGAGCTTGATGCATGTCGCTACAGTTGTAGCCCAGGCAAGGAACCTCACCTTTGGGCGAGGGGTTGTCTCGCTCAGGCGAGAAGGGCTCACCTAAGTGAGAACTTGCGAAATCAGTAGAGCTCTCTGTTGGCAGTCTCGCCTAAGCAAGGGCCTGTAGCTTAAGCGAAAGACCCATTTCGCCTGAGCGAGGGTCCATGACTTGAGCGAGACTGGTGCATGGATTTGCTCTATGGTTATTTTTTCCTCTATTTTTGGTTGGTGATCACTTGTATGATGGTATTACTCTGTTAAGGCATGAATTGCTTAAGTATGCATGTGCTAAGTGGTTTATGGATTGGAAATAATGAGTTTGGTATGACCTTGGTATGGAACATGAATGAATGGTTGGTTATAAATGTTGGCATGGAATTGGTATGCATGATAATATTATGTTGGTTGGTGAGGCATGGTGTTGGTATGGTCAGGACATAATTCCACAAAGGTTTTGTGATGGTGCCTAATTGGTTAGGACGTAATTCCATGATGGTTGCGTGGTGGTGCCTCATGGTCAGGACGTAATTCCATGACCCTTGTTAGTGAGAGTTCATGGTGGTGCCTCATGCTTAGGACGTAATTCCACGAAGTTCATGGTGATGCCTCATTATATACTTTAGTAAGGATTCAAATAAGGATTGTATCCTAACACTCTAAAGAGTCAGTGAGTCTTACGTAGAGCGTATTGACTCAAGTGGTGTGAGTAGCAAGAGACCCTAGTCTTTGGCAGGATAATGACCTTAGCTGTTTGAAGGCTAACCTTGTGAGTGGTAGGGTGAAACCTATTGGCAATTGGCTCTACAGAGCAGTAAAGGCCACCACAAGTGCAAACATCCAGTGAATTTGACTAATTATATGTATCCAGATAATTGTGTCTTGAGTCATAGTGTCTTGTTTGTGAGTCTTCACATGCTTGGTTGATGTATGTATCTTTGGCCATAAAATTGTATGCAATAGTATGAGAAAACATTTTTCTACTATAGCTTAACCTTTCTACTTGTTTGTATGTGTTATGTGTGGTTTTTCTCCTTTTGCAATGATCATCAATTTATTGATGTGAGCAGATGCGAGAACTCCCCGTGGTCATCAGGGTGATGGAGGTTCCGCTGCTTAGTTCGTCTTGGGTCAAGTCCCGCCTATCTTCGAGTTTCCTTTTTGGGCTATAGTCTTGTATTATTTTTCTCTTGGAGCACTTACTTTAATACTGTTAAACTTCTTTCTCTATCTTGATATTGGCATCGTGGTGTGCCTTAGTTTTCCTTCTAAGTACTCTTGGATAACTGTAAAGAGTAGCATTCATACTCAATGACTTTGCCTTTTATTATTCATCGTAATGTTTCATTTAGTTACGTTATTATTTAAATGAGATGTTACAATTTGTACTAAATCTCAAACAGAAACTAAGTTTCGCTCAATGTATACTAAAAGTATAATAAATCTACATACATAAAATAACAACTAATGCAACAATAATATTAAAATATCAAATACAATTAGTCAAATTTTACAAATAACAATATATATAATTTTATTTCGTAATTTTACAAATATTATTATAAAAATTCAATTAAAAAAAAGAAATAGGCCAAAAAAAATAGTCTAAGATTAAAATTATAATTGCAAATAAAAAAATATAAGCAATTATATACATACAATGAAAACGAGATAACAAGCAAAATGATTCTCAAAATGATGCAAATGCGGATGAAAACACATAATATTCGGTTGAAAACGCCTAAAATCAATCCATAATCAAATCACAAGTTTGGTGGTAAAAAACGTTCGAAACTGACCTAGAGGAGGTTAGAATAATGGTCACCGACAGGAAGGATTGCGAAACATTGCAAATGGGGATGAAAACTGCAAAATGTTCGGTTCAAAACACCTAAAATCAATCCACAATCAAATCTTAACAAGTTTGGTGGTAAAAAATGTTTGAAAATTACCTGGAGGAGCTCAAAATGGTGGTCAACGGCGGAGAAGCTTCGCAAAAAATTGGTGGCGTGACGAAACAGTTAGGGTTTCTACGTTTCGTGCAGAGAAGACCCAAAAATTGACGTCCAGGCTGCTTGGTCAGACGTTACTTAACGTCGATGCAGAGGGGGTCAGACGTTACTTAACGTCGGGGTAGAATGGGTCCAACGTTACCTGACGTCAGGGGCAAAGAGCTTGTGTAAACAATTTAGGTTCTATTTTTAAGTGTTTTTCATAGATTTTCTTTTTCCACTCACTAATTATAGTCAATATTATGATCTGTACACACATTGAAATTTCTGATTTGTGTAGATTGGCTTTCTAGCTAGATGGTGCATTATTTTCATTAATTATTAAGTAGTGAACATGCTAGACACTTTGTGCACCAGTTTGGCACAATATGATTGTAGTAATATATAATATATTGTCTTATCTCACTTCATAGATAGGAAATTAGAAAGTTGCCAATTTGAAGTCATTATCTTTGAAGTCATTTGATCATCAGGCTCAGGCTCAGTTTACCTTCACATATTATTCTTTCTTAGCATAATTTAAATGTGGAAGGTTTGAGTTTATTCCTCTATTCATCTTTGTTACTGATGTTTCTAATGAAATGTGTAGGACATAGAAAAACATAAATAACACTTTTTCTAAATATTGGAAATAATAATATTTAATGTTCTTAGGTCACAATATGTTTATGTACTCGTGTTTATACACATTCAGTGTTCATGTACCTAATTAAAGACAACATGGTTTTAGACATCCTTTTCCTAGCATATTACGACTCATTTTGTACCTGTAACAGGGAAATCTAGAAGAGGTATGGTTCTCTTTACAAGGTATAATAATTATAACGTGGTTAAATTAAATACGGAGATATTATTTGATTTGACGAGGAAATATTTTACCAAATATTTCCCATCACCCTCTGCACTCTTTTTCTCCACCATGTTCTCTTCACATTCACAACACCACACCAAAAAATGTCACTAAGTACATTCTTGTATGCATGTTGAACTTGATATTTGTGCTTAATGATTTGACATGTGCAATGGAAACGGAATGCAGAACAACTTAACATAAGTGAACCTTATAACAAATTGATTCATTGTCATTGGTACACACCTTCCAAGCACATGTTCAATGGAACAAAGTAATTTTTTCCTATTTCGTTTAGATTATTTAATTGTTTCATGTAGTGGTAATGAACCTCTTTAGATGTGGAGGAAATTGAGTGCTTCCGCAGTTGAAAATATTTATAAAATGATGTATATGTGACCTTTAATTTATTTGGAGTGTTGAAAGTAAATAAATCAATTTATTTTCTCGATGTATTTATAAAATTATTCTCTCTCTGTCTCTTTCTTATAAAATTATTCTCTCTCTCTGTCTCTCTTTCTCTCTCTCTCTCTCTCTCTCTCTCTCTCTCTCTCTCTCTCTCTCTCTCTCTCTCTCTCTCTCTCTATATATATATATATATATATATATATATGAAGGGATTTTAGAATTTTTTATTTTGTTTATATTTGAGTTATTTACGAAATTCTTCGTAGGTAATTTATCTATGTAGGTTTTCGTAGATAACTTACCTAGGTAGGTTTTCGTAGGTAAGTTACCTACGAAAAATTTCGTATGTAAGTTACCTACGAAATATTTTGTAGGTAATTCAAAAATTGGATGATACATTTTTTGACAAATATTTTCGTAGATATAGACGCTCCAATTTTGTAGATAATAGTCATAGGTAAGTTATCTACGAAGTACATTTTCGTAGATAAAGTTACCTACCAGCGAAATACCTGTGAAATTTACTTCGTAGGTAATTCGCAAATAAATTCAAATTACCTACGAAAAATGTACATTACTTACGAAATATTGGCGTAGATAATAAATATAGTTTTTGTAGTAACTCAAATATATTATTAAGAGTTAATTAAATAAAACAATTAATCTTAACAGTTCAAAACATTTTCACTCAACCTATATTCTAGTTTAGTTTATCGCTTATTCACAACCTACTACATTAGTATGACAAATCTTTTCTATCTCAAAATTAATTTACCACACCTAAACACTACGCAATAGATGATTTCCTTGTAGCCCTAAATCATATGCATATGCGGGATACACAATAAAATTGAAAGAAATGTGGAGGCAAAACAAAATGAAGGGATTAAAGACCAAGGAATAGTATGCCAAAATTGAAAAGTACATCTGAGAAAGCAAGCTTGATACATTATTGACTAGGAAAGCATAATCATCACATATGCAAGACATATTTACATGATATGGGTTATTAAGGTTTGTGAAAATAGAGCAACATAATATTGGAAACATTATACAATTTATTAGATTAGAGAAACAAAGAGACAGAGAAAAGAAAGAAAACTTTATTTTGAGTGAAAAACTAAACTACGAAGGTTTACATGTTGAGTTTTTAAATACGCAGTAATCCAAAAAGGTAACTAAAACAGGGGTAGAAAAACTAAAACAGGGGTATAAAGGTAAAATCCTCCCTCAAGTTGGAGCAAAAATGTTTTTAAGAGCCACCTTGCTGATGAGAGTGGTAAACTTCTGATGTGGCAAGGCTTTAGCGAAGAGATATGCAACTTGTTGACGTGACTTAATGTGGATAAGTCTTAAGAAACCAGATTCCAATTGTTCTCTCACAAAATGGACATCAATGTCTATGTGTTTAGACCTTTGGTGCGAAACAAGATTGGATGATAGATGGATAGTAGAAACATTGTCACACAAAAGAGGAACCATTTATGATTGGTGGTCAAAGAACCGAAGGAGTTGCTTTAGCCAAAGTAACTCTGGAGTGATAGATGCAATAGCCTTTTACTCGATGACTTCTATTGAAGATCTAGAGATAGTAGGTTGTTTTTTTATTTCCAATTAAGGAGAGAATCACCCATGAAGATACAAAAGTCAGTAGTAGATTTTTTGTTGTCTAAACAGCTGCCTTAATCAACATCAACATAAGCACTAAGATTGAAATTGGATTGGGAAGAGAAAACCAGCCCTTATCCAAGAGTGGCCTTTAAGTAGCGGAGAATCTGATGAATTGCAAGAAGATGTGGCGTCTGAGGCTGGTTCATGAACTGGTTGAGCTTGTTGACAGCAAAACATATTTCAAGTCGAGAGATACAAATGTACATGAGTCTTCCCAATAGTCGTTTGTATGCAGAAGCATCAAGCAACAAGTCACCCTTTTTGGAGTTCAAATGTAGATTGGGATCCATTGGAATAATAGCAGATTTAGCATTAAGAAAGATGGTATCTTGTAAGAGTTGGATTATATACTTCCTCTAACATAGATTGATGCCTTGTTTGGACTTTGCAATTTCCAGCCCAAGGAAAAATTTCAGATCTCCTACAATATTGAGCTTGAATAGAGTCTGAAGGCGGTTTTGGCATCTGGTTAAACAATTTTTGTTTGGGCTTCTTATAGAATGATACCATCAACATATACTAGCAAAAAAACTATGTTGTTTTCTTCACCATAGTGAAAAAGGGATTAATTACTTGTGCATTTTATAAAACCATGAGATTTTAGTGATGTAGATAAATGTTTAAACCATTGTCGAGAGACTTTCTTTAAGCCATATAAAGATCTATTCAACCGATAAACAAGATTACCATTAGCATTTTGTTGGGTCTTATAACCTTGTGGTATTTTCATGTATGCCTTTTCATCTATATAGCCATTTAGAAAATCATATTGAACATCTAGCTTAATGAAATTCCATTGTTTAATGACAGTCAAAAATAAAAGGACACGTATAGTAGTAATAGTAGCAACAAGAGAGAAAATGTCAAGGAAAGCAATACCTGCCTCTTGTGTAAACCCATGTGCTATAAGTCTAGCTTTTCTTTTGGCTAAGGTACCATTAACATTATATTTTACCTTGTAAATACACTTACAACTGATGGCCTTTTTGTCTTTAGGTAGACGAATAATATCCCCTGTGTGATTGGTATCCATTGCTTCAAGCTCTTTGTCCATAGCAACTCGCCATTCAAGGAATCGATCAGGTTAATGATAATATGTTGTTTCATAAATGTTGTTGATTTGCATAACAAAATTGTGGTATTGAATATATAGCTTATCATATGATATTGAGTGACATATAGAATTAGATGACTACAAGTTAGGCATAAAAACAAGATATTCATTCAGATAAGCAGGAGGATTAATGTGGCAAAAAGATCTTCTTGGAATATTAGCAAGAGATGGAGTAGGTTAATCAGTCAAATCATTATTGTTATTATGATTATGTTCATTATGAGAAGTATGGCTATTTTCAGTGATAGGTGGTTGAAAAAAATTTGGAGTAGGAGAAAAATCATTTATAGGTTGAGGGATAATAGTATGGATAAAAGGATCACCAGTCTTATTTAACTGAGAATCAAAATTGTCATGTTGCATGATAAAAGCCATAATATTTTCATGAAAAATCACATTTCTAGAGAAAATAATTTTTTCATATTCAAGGCCATACAACTTATAACCCTTAACCCTAGTTGGATAACCAATAAAAATAGTAAGTTCAGCTCTGGGACTAAACTTATGTCTTTCATGTTTCTGAGTAGCAGCATAACATAAAAAGCCAAAAATCTTAAAGTTGGAATAGTCAAAAGCAACATTGTAAAGAATTTGATAAGGACTGCAATTTTTTAAAACAGGAGATGGTATCTTATTGATGAAAGATGTAGCAGTTAAAATACAGTCACCCCAAAAAGCAATAGAAACATTAGACTAAAATAATAAGGATCTAGCTACAGTTAACAAATATTGGTGTTTCCTTTCTACAATAGAATTTTGTTTTGGTGTATAAGGATAAGAGAATTGATACAAAGTTCCTTTAGAGGCTAGAAAATTGGTAAGCAAAAATTCATATGCATTATCACTTCTTAAACATTTGATGGATTTGTGAAACTTATTTTTAACAAATTGAAAAAGGTTTTTAATACAAATAGAGGCCTATTGTTTAGATTGCAATAAAAAAATTTAAGTAAAACGACTATGATCATCAACTATTGAAAGAAAACAATAATGACTGCTATAAGTAGGGGTATGAAAGGGTCCCCAAATGTTATAGTGGATTAAATCAAAACAAGCATCAAAGAAGTGATTATGACAAGTAAAGGGATGGCTTCATAGCTTGATTGGTTCACTACTTAACATTCAAGGAAAGACAAAAGATGAAGTAAATGCTTGTTTGAATTTGATTGAAATGAAGATCCGAGAAGACTTATCACCAAGGGAGGTTAGAATGAGTACTTATTTGCCATCTGCATGTTGCACTATGTCTAGACAAAAGAAGATAAATTTTTCCTTTGTCTAAAATCTTTCAAGTTACCACAAGGATACTATTCAAATATTAAGAGTTTAGTGTCGATGCAGGACTTGAAGCTTGTTGGTCTGAAGTTTCACAATTGCCACGTCTTAATGCAACAATGGTTACTAGTGGCTATTTGTGGAATTTTACCCAAAAATGTTAGAGAAACTATAACTTGTTTGTGTTCATTTTTCTTTTCAATTTGTAGTAAATTCATTGATCCTATAAAGTAAGACGAATGATAAGTGTCTAGTTTAAGTAAAATATCATATCATTTAGACACTAATCTTGCATGATTATAATATAAAAAATAGTAAAACAACCCCTTTTATTTTATAAATATAGAAATTGGAGTGGAGAAGTTATTAAAGTGGAAATTAATATGTTTGTGCTATTTTTATAGATAAAATGAAGGAAATTGAGAAGTTGGTGTTAAGCCCCAAAATTGATGCTAAGCCACGTAAGTCGGTTTTTGAAAATTCAAAATATGAGCTTTGTGGCTGAGCATCAATATTGGCATTGAGCCACATGTTAAGAAACCTTTACTGCAAGGAAATCTCAAGCTCAATGATCGAGTTCGTACCCAACCAAATTAAACAATTTAAATGTAGTACTTGGTAATGGACCCAACATGATCTCCCAAACGACCAATATTATCGTTCAAAGGTTCCAAATTAAAAAAAGGGGAGGGCGGGTATGGTTTGGCAAATTCAGATTCAATTCAAATTCCAACACAGAATTAAGAAAATGTAATTGCAAATTTTAATAAAATAGATTAAAAATAGTATTGACTCCTTGAATTCGAATGCAATTTCACTTATCATGGGTTACAAAATTAGGATTCTGGCCTCACCCAATCCACTCGTTCAAAACCCACTAAGCGAAGGTCAAAAACGTGTTTCAATACGCAATTAAGCAAAGCATACATTCATTTATCTGTGGCAGCAAAGCTAATTCATTAAGCATGAACAAATTCAACGAAGAACACATTACCCAATCTGAAAATTAAGCATTAACAGATGCAAGATTATCTATTCATCACATAATCAAGATTAAGAGAGAACAAAAAAGAAAATGCAAATTAGAACCTCAAAGCTTAATTGCATATATTCTAAGAAGTAAGTCAATACACGAAATTAGCAAACCATGGAATTGAAATTACAAAGCAAAGGTAAACAAAAATATATCACCTTCTTGAATAAAACGGACTGAAATAGTATGCAAGTGCTCAAAAATGCTCTAAATGTGTGCAAAGAATAGGAAAACGAAAACCCCCCAAGTGGGTGCTCTCCTCACACATTAAGAATGGGGAAGAAGTGAGTGTTAGATTGAAATGGTGGTTTAAGCCAAGAAGGGGGGGGAGGTTGAATTGAATGTTTAAAACTTTTTCAAAAGCTTAAAACCCCTTTTGATTGAATCAAATAGACCACAACATTCAAATGCAACAGCTACAAAATAGTACACTTTCAATCGGTCAAAAAATAAAACAGTAGATTAATTTGTTCTTGAGTCTATGAATCAATTGATTAAAATTTCAAATTAATCAGTTAAAATCCTAGGAAATTATGTAGAATGTAGAATTCAAATATTTAAATCTAACAACAAACTTTTACACACAAGACTTGTTCCAAACAATATTTCTAACAAGTATGCACTATTAGATTACACAGAAACGCATTCAAACACAACAAATAATGATTTGCTTATTTTCTTGAGATTTTAAAATGAATTAAAGTGAGGGAGATGAAGGGAAGAGAATGGCACAATTGTATTATACTGGTTCACTCAATCACAAAGCTACATTCGGTTTACTAGGATAACCTGAGTCTGGTTTCCACTATATTTAAACGTTTTACAAATCACACACCAAGATTACACTTTTGAACAAAGAAACACACCAAGATTTTTGACTCACACAAAAATCTAGCCTGCAACCCTGCAAGAATGACACTCACAGACCTGGAATCACACTAGGTAAACAACCAAAGGCATAAGAACTACAAAACCTAATGGTGGCTCTCTGTAGCCAACCATACACGAGTTCTTCAAGTTAATCCCAAGCCAAAATGCCTCAAAGATCAACCAAGATCTTCAATCTTCACCTTGCCACTGTGTAATCAAAATAGAGAAAGTTTTCCAGCGATGAATAATAGGTTTTCATGCTCAAAAACTCAGAATCGTGCATCTACTCTCGAAAACACAACTTATATAGTTCGGTTTAAGTGAAATTAATCGGTTGAATTTTTCATACAATTAGTTGATTTCACTTTACTTAAGTGAAATCAGTCAATTGAAAAATATTTCAACTGATTGAATACATTCATACCAGAAACTATATACAACAAGCCTTTTAACTTGTTAAAACCCATTTTAACATATTAAAAGGGACACACTAAGACTAATAAGACATCTAACTCATGCCATATTAAGATTAAAGCCCAAGCTCCAAAATTACTTCACGAAGATACGTACAAAATAATTAGAAACGAAAATTAGACCAATTAATGCCAAATTAATCAAAATTCGGAATAATGGCCCAATGAAGCCCAATTAATGAAAATGCACTAACAATAGACAATTAAGCACTAAACAACCATCAAGATGGGCATAAAAAGGCAATGGAATAAGGAAAAATAATGACTCGTCACTCAAGAATAGTAGATAAGCTTCAAGAAAAAAACCCATGTAAGGGGGAAAGCTCCATTATTGATCATCAAGTTCAATGCTCAAGCATCGAACCAAACACGCCTATGGGGAAACCTCATGGCTAATCTAGTTGATTGGAGTTAGAGCAACGCTTGATTTTTCTATAAAAACAAAGCATACCTTTGTTATTTGCATGTTGATTTTTGTATATCATTTTAGATAGAAACCTAATAGAGAGCTTAGGCTTATAATAGAACATCTTTAGGAAACTATGGAAGGAGAAAAGCTACTCCATGTACTTTCTTTAAAGATCACTATGAGTAGTTAACTTCTTCATAATTAGGATTGAATGTAACTTCTCTAAATTCTTTGTACTACATGTGATTCAATATATATTATGTTCTATTTTACGTGTTGGTTATTTGATTTGCTTTTATTGCTTTGATGACTTAGCCAATCATCATACTTCATTAGCACTAAATACATTGGGAACTGGTTTAGTGTTTGTATCCAATCAAAATTCCTAAGGCTTGGTAAAATACCAAGGATGGATCTATGACTTTAGTTGATTTAAAGAGTCTTGTTCGTTAATGCAAGGGTTCTCCCCTAGGTGGGAATCACCATGTGTCTAATACCCATAGATTTTAATAGTACATGAATGAGGTTATATGGAATTACATTTAAGAGCACTTCTAGGAACACTAAAATAAACGACTTAACTTATTGAGAATCAAGGGTAGTACAATTGAGTGAAAGAAGCTAAGTTCAATTCCAACATCTTAATCAATATCACTTATCTTTATCTATATTCAAACATGCTTTCAAACTATCAAACTTTTATCAATTATTCCATTACAAACTTGAACATGTTATATATTATTTTTTTTATCAAACCAAATCCTTATGGATATGACCTTGTTGTGCTACAATCGAACCAGTGCACTTGTTGGATAATTTACACCCTTAATTAGCAAGAAACAATGATGTTAATGAAGAGAATTTGAGTAATCTTCATATTGTTGACACCTATTCATTTAAAAGAATGATCAATTTTGATGAAAACCCTATACTTGATGATGTACATGCAATTTGGGAAGATCACAATTTGGGAATAAACATATGACCAGTCCATAACTTATGTATGAATTTCATATTCTTGTATAAATTTATGTGTTTTGTTAAATAATTCATTTCCTAACATATGAGGTATATATTTTGGCACAAGCATTTGGATCTTTCCTCACCTGGCCTAGAATTTGGTTGGTTATATTTCTGACACCCCGATACAGATTCCGAAATCCACATTACACTACTGATTTTTTAAGTTTACGTGTTATTTTTGTTCAGACATAAATTGATTTTCATATTAAAAGTGTCACCTCGAGAGGAAATTCCTAAACCTAAGAAGATTCCTCTATCTCGTGGACGATCCTCTTGGTGCATTACACCATCTTGCTAACATCATAAGCGATGAGCCAATGCTGGTTCCATGGGATGCTGATGTATTTAGGAGAGACATTGACTTTCCATTGTACTTGCATAATCAAGATGTCTTAGAGTTTATGTTAGGAACAAAAGAACTGAATATTATTGTTATTCAATTATGAATGATGTAAGCCTTTGAACCATTCTTTATATTTAATTGATTTACCTAGTTACTTATATGAAGTAAATGTTTTATGTTTAGGTTTATGTTTGGTGTCAATAAGAATATGGGGTTGAATGATGTATATGGGTTCATAGACCCTAAACTCATTCATGAAGGCAAGAAGTTTGATGAGATCCAAGCATACATCACCAAATGTTTTTAACGAAGGAAGCAAATATATTGTCCCTTATTTTTGTGTAAGTGTAGTTTATTGACTTGTAATTATAATTTGTCCTTTTAAGGTTTAACAATAAATTTATTTTCAATTCAAGCATCTTTAGCAACTACTTGTGGTTTCCCTGAATGACAACATTATTGTTCAGTTTTGCTCTTTGCACAAGTCCCCCCAACCATCTCAAACATGTAATAGATTGGTAAGAACCTCAATGTTATGAACTTTCTTTGTTATATAAGTGTATTCTTAAATATTCCATCTCTCATAGTTTAGTTGTAGATCATAGCATGTTGTTAGGGAAATCAATTGCTAAGGCAAAAAATCTTACAAGGTTATCCCTCCAGGTTTGGTATTTTGGTCCACATATTTATAATTGTTTGATTCATTTTCTTCCTTAATTATTTGTAACTATGTTGATATATTGTAGTGTAATCAAGAAATTGGCTCATATGAGTGTGATTACTATGTAATGCAATAAATGACAATCGTTGTTCGTGCTCGTATTACAACTAGTTGGAAAACGGTAATAATTGCATTGAACAAAATACTTTATAACTTTGTCGTTTTATATACTAATTGAAATTATTATCTTTTGTGCAGAAATTCAAGAGTTATGCACCAATTCTCGATAAATCCATAAAGTATAGTAGGATAGTTTGTGTAAATATATAATATAAATGTATAATAGTATTTAGCACATTAACTTATTGTAAAGATATCATATTATTGTATCCAGATCCTGGTTGATTATAGGTTTGATAAATATAATGTGCTAGTTGTGTGTTGGTTCTATCTAATTGTGTGCAGGTTAATATGTAGGTGGAAACAAAAATAGAAAAAATATTTTAAAAAAACGCCTACAATAAACTTCAGTTATAACAAAAACCAAAGCATAAAAGAGGTATTAGGCTTTGGTTCTATCCTTTCTGATTTAAAATACTATTTAATTTTAAAGGTATTATTAGGCCTTGTTTTTAGTAATAACTGAAGCCTAATACACTTTCTGATTTAAAATATTTTTTAATTTTAAGAGTATTAGGCATTGGTTCTGAGATAACTTAAGTCTAATACCTTTAAAATTGAACAATTTTTTTCAAATCAGAAAGGGATTAAGCTTCGGTTACCATGAGAATCGAAGTCTAATCCTTTTTTTTTCTATTATTTATTTATGGTTTCATGATTCGATTCTCCCATATATGAGAAAAAAAAACACCATTTTTTATTTTGTTTAGATATGTTTTATTGTTGAACCGAATTACACTATCTAAAATAATTGATGTCAAAATCTTTTCCTGCACCCGTGAGTATTTTAATCTAAATGTGTTTTTATTATAAAGAGTATTATATCAATAATAAAAATAAATTAATTATAAAGAGTATTATTATAAATAATATTGTTCTACCTCATCATATATCAAGAGGATTAAATTATTGGCATTTAAATTATTATATTCTTAAATAAAAAAATTACAAAATTATATTCTAATCATTAGTTATAATTTTTGACTCACTGAGTCGATACAAAATAAGAAAAAAAAAATTAAGAATTTAGTTTTTTCGGTTAATCTACAGTCAAGGAGAATATTATAATCTCTAAATATTAGACCTTTTGTAAAGAACTTAAGACCAATGAAGAATGACGAATGAAAAGACAAAACAAAGTAGGAATGGTGTCTAATATGTTAACGTATGAATTTATTAGTAGAAATTCTCTAATATAATTTTATTTCTACATTTTTATTTATTATTACGTAGCTAATTTTCATTCTTTCTTTTCTTATTTCTTTCTCGTATGAATCCTTATAAAAAAAAGTTGATGGAAACATAACCGTAGGATATCTCTAAGAACGGGGATTTCAAGGGACTTTAAGAAAATGTCAATAATTCCTTTTTAATAAATAAGTCCAAATTGAAGTAAGCAAATCTCTTCAACTCCAAAATTTATATATAACATTTAAAATATCATATATTCTGAAAAATGCAGACAAGGACTGTCTTAAAAAAGAAAGAAAGAAACTTTAAATGCTGGAAGTTTAATATTAAAATCTTAAAGATTAAGAAAAATTAGAATAAGATATGTCCATTGAAATTCACGTAAATGTATTAAAAAATGCAGTAACACTATATTAATGATAGTAACTTTATAACAGACAACTTCATATATACTCTAGAATTTCTTAACTATGATTAACATTTGCCATTATTATTTTCTTTCTTTACCTCAATGCACAAAACCGTTGCTATCATCGGAACTTGACTTATCAAAGGCATATCGGCATAGTAGTAAATGTTCCTTCACCTCCCTTTTCTTTCTCTCTTACCTCTTCACTCTCCCAAGCTTTAAATGCAACACAGTAACAGTACCAATATCATAGAGTTAAGAAAAACGTTCATATATTGCTGCATCTTAGTGACGGAGACAAGTATAAATAAGAAAATTAGAACAGCATTTTTTTCATTGTTAGAAAGATGTCTGGTCCATATATTTACGTTAGGTCAAGCAAGCAAAAGCATTTGAAGAGAACAAAAAATGAAGACAGAATCAGCAAACTTCCGGAATCACTCATAAGTTGCATACTCTCTTTTCTGCCAACCAAAGACGCAGTTGGAACAAGTGTGTTATCCAAGACATGGGTATATCGCTGGACATCCATCACCAAGTTGGACATAGATGATACTTTCTACTCTCCTAAGAAGAAGAACCGAGGAAAACAGAACTTCATCAACTTTTTGTATAGGACACTTCTTCTTACAAAACCATCTAGTTTCTCACTTGTTCTTGTCCACAACCATGATGTGACCCTTTTCAATATTTGGATATCGAATATCTTGATCCAGAGGGTTAAAAATCTTCGTATTGTCACACGTTTTGACATGTCCTTTTCAGCTCAGGCATCTCATTTTCTTTTCGAATCCTTTTGTTTGGAAGAATTGGTGCTGAATATGGTTTCTTGTGCCATTAGAGTTACTAAAACCTACGTTTATTTTGGACAACTAAAACTCCTGAAATTGTCTGGGGTTTTATTTATTTATGACTCTGTCTCAGATTTCAATCTTTGTTTACCAGTTCTAAAAGTGTTTGAAACAACGAATTGCGCTTGGTTAAAAGCAAAACGCGTCACTCTGAAAGTGCCTCTACTTGAAAGCGTTATCATAGTGCAAGACGCCAAGTCCGGGTCTTATGCGACGAATAACTGTGCGATAGAGTTTTCTGCTTCTCATCTGAAAGACTTTACTTATCGTGGCTATGATTACATATCACATTTTTTCAAGCTGCAGGATCCCTCATCGGCTCATAATGCTTCTCTCACTTTAACGGTGAGCCCGTGTGAGAAGAACAAAGATACGATGATAGAGTCCCGTGTCGTTGTGCTTCTCAGACAATTTAGGAAAATGAAATGTCTCAAATTCGATGGTTTGCAGGTAAGCAACCTTCAACTTTTCTCGTTCCCTGTAAAGAGTAATGATATATGAATTGGATTGCATTGCATGTAAAGAGATTCCTGAAGCTTGGTGATTTTTATGGAAAGTCATTACAAAATTGAGTTTTCTTATGTGCAGGAGCTGGGGCAAAGAAGTGTTGCTAATCTACCTTTATTTGGAATGTTGAGCCATTTGGATCTAGGCTCTGTCACTGGTGATGTCTTGTTAGGCTTACTTCTCAAGTCACCGATTCTCAGGACTCTTGTTTTCGAGGTAATAATAACTTCGGCAAACACATTTTAGGTTTTGCTAATTTTGTTACACCCTTTAACGCTTATTGTTTTGACGATCAATTATAATGATCAGGGAATATCTAAATTCGACCAGGAGTTTTTGAACTCTGCTGCTGTGCCGGAATGTTTGACATCTACTCTCCAGGTTGTGAAATTTGGTTCACTGTATGGATTTGAGGATGAACTATGTTTAGCAAAATTTGTGATGGAAAATGGTTTAATGCTGGAGAGGATGAGCTTCTCCATTGGTTATTGGCAGAGGAAATCGAAGGTGATAGAGGAATTTAAACAGAAGCTGTTCTCATATAAGAAAGCTTTCTCTTGTGCTATTATTGAATTTTCACACGATTGGGACGTATTTGAATAGGTCATCCATGTTTTGTGTTTTTGTGTTCTGTGACACTATCTTATATCGTAATATATGTATTTACCCCTATTCAATAAAAAAAAGGTAATTGAAATGGTGTTGATTATGAATTTTGGTGCTAAATAAAGGTGTTAGAGCTGTATTTTTTTTATAGGAAATAATTACAGTATTCCTTTTCTAATTAAATAAATGTCGCTTCATTTTTAAATATGTTAACTATTAATTTCATTTTATAATCTTAATATTCAAATTAAGAATTTTAATTATAAAATATGGTATAAATATGATGTGTAACGACTCAAATTTTGGATTTTTGGTTTAATTATGTCTTTTACTTTTTAAATATCACATTTCAACAATTCATATTTTAAATATTACAAAATTTAAATATTCCGTGAACAATTGGATTCCTAGATATCATTTATGGATGCAATTTTTATTCTCCACTGCACCAGTTGGATTCTGGTTGTTAAAATTCAAATAATTACATGTGATAGAATTTCATATTAATTATTTATAATGTGATATAGGAAAACATTAATCATAGGAGTGTATTTAAAATGGAATTCATATTAAATACTTCAAATCTACCATTTCTTGAGAACATGGTGGATGTTTCAATCTACTTGGTTACAAATGTTTCCTTCTTGCCAAATAGTGATGAAGCTTATTTTTTGTCGGGCTATCTATTTAGCTTAACGTATGCTAACAATCTTGGATGAAATGTGTTTTCTAAACATGGATTTAGAACAAGGAAAAATGTTAATGTGCAAAAGAATTGTGCATTTCTCATACGCATAAGTTATATTCTTTACAATGAAATCTTGTGAAGACTTGTTGAATCAATATGTACATCAATAAAATTATAAATGTTCACAATTTTTCAAGAATCATTTACGGCTAAATTTCTATTGATTCAATTCATTGGCTAGCATTTCATGCTCATGAATTTAGAGGCTATGAGAAAACACCAAAGTGAAGTGATAAAGGTATGTTTCTTAAGATGATTAAACTTCTAACGTTATACAATTAGAAAATCTCAGAGGTTGTGTTAGAAAAATGTTTCATCTATTGCAATATATATATATATATATATATATATATATATATATTTTATCATATTGAGAAAAGAAAACTTGCATACTTTTTCTAGAAAAGTAAAAAGTTATATTCCGAAAAAAATTGGAGATCCTAAACTTTACATAACTATTGATAACACATGTGATCAATCTAGAAAAGAGGAAATAACTATTTTTCTAGATTTGTATAATGTTGGTAAGATAAAAAGGACGACTTTTTGATATTTTGCATGTTAAGAATATGATAGTGTCACTCTAAAAAAGGAATTATTTATTATTTTCTCTATTATCTTGATTTTTCTAATATCCACGGTCAAGGATATGATGGTGCTTTAGTAATATGAAGGAAGAATGAAATGGATATCGGTTATCATTGTTTAATAATAATCTATATGCATATTATGTGCATTATTTTACTGATAGATTATAATTTGCTTTAGTTGGTGCTTTAAAAGAAGCTTTTCCTATTCAATTTTTTTTTTTTTTAATTTGGCTTGTATATGTTGTGTATACTTTGGTAAATGTCAGGGTGACTTATAAGTTGTTGAATTAAAAAAAAAAATTCAATTGTTAAAAATGAGTGAACTTAAAATTGG
>Ga0214545_1003914_pt1 | contig 28141 bp, 15 predicted proteins | sample CNSS4metaG_FD_160064 | JGI IMG/M metagenome (GOLD analysis project Ga0214545, IMG submission 160064) | Root nodule microbial communities from cowpea collected in UCLA plant growth center, Los Angeles, California, USA - CNSS4 | ecosystem: Host-associated > Plants > Roots > Nodule | place: USA... | reverse complement strand
AATTCCGTATTCGTTGTGAGACGACTCAGGGTTATCTTAACCCTAACTATTTTCTTCACTACAAACTGGCAATACTGAAGTTGCTAAAGTAGTGGTAATTTGATCGCCTAACGACAGCGATATCAGTATTATTATTATTTTTTTATTTGTTAATTGAATACAAATAAATTTTTCCTTAAGTAAATGATACATTAGACAAGTAAAGAACATCTAGTAGCACCGGGTTTTAGTTGGGGTGTTACACCAACCCTGAAGGTGAGTACGAGTTGATCATTGATTGTTTTAGTTGATTAGGTGTAGGGTTTTTTTCGTGTTTATGGGTTTTAGGTTTGTATTGGGATTGTGATGTTTTGTTGGTTGGGTATGATGTTGCATTGCTTTTATTCTGTGATTTAATGTTGTTCGTCCCCCCATTTTCAACATTGAAATCATTTTATTGGTGGTCCCCTATTCGAATGTGTTTTTTAATTGGTGATTGTATGGATTGTAGTATGTGTTTTTTAATGTTGTTGTTCCCCCATGGTTGACATTTTTATTTGTTTAAGTTGTGGTCCCCTATTTGAATGCATGGTTCTGTGTTGTCTGTGTTGGTATGAATTGTAATATTTGAATTCCTTTGGGGGCAATGTGTATAGGTGTAGATATAGAATGTTTGTTGACCGTTTTGAAGTGGTGGTCCACCACAATGGCCACTTTATTAGTAATGAGAAATTGGAATATCATGGGGAAACAACCACGTGGTTCTGTGACCCTGATACGTGGGGATATTTTGAGGTTATTGCTGGATTAAAAGAGTTAGGACACGTATCTCTGAAGGAGTTGTTGTATATTTTAGGAGGTGGGACTGTCTTAGAAGATAGGTTGGAGCTTCTTTGTGATGATAAAGGGGCATTCATATGGCGAACTTAGCAAGGTTAAATGGTGCAGTTCACGAAATGACAGAACCTGAGATGATCAACATGATAGAGGGTGTTGGTATTGGGGAGGTTGGTCCTTCTGAGGTTAATGATGTAGTTAACAGTGTGAATGAGGGTGATGAGCATGGTGTAGGTGAAGTACTGGAAAAGGAGGGGGTGAGGGTGAGGAAGATGTTGCAACTGAAGTAATGGTAGGTAATGTGGATGTTGATGAAGGGGAAGGCGAAAAGGAAGGGGCTGAAGGTGAAGTTCCTATTGGTACTAATGTAGTGGTAGGGGAGGATCCTAAAGGTCACAGAGTAGAAGAAAATGTAGGAAAGAGAGGGTATGAAGGTGAGGCTGAATCATTCAACGAGGAAGGTCTTGTTGATGTAAACATTAATCGTGATAGGCATAGTGATTCAGATTGGGATGACAATGTAGAATGTGATGTTGAAAGTGCATATGGTGGAGAAAGTTGGTACACAACACAAGAGTCCACTGATTCAAATTATGATGAAATAAGGACTGAGGGTGGAGGGTCATATTTTGAGTGGCATTCAGATGAATTGTTTAGTGGTTTAGACATTGATGAGGTGAATGATGATATTGAGGGTTATGGGTCTGATGAAGGCGTGACCAACCGTGACACTTCCATAGAAGCTCCCTCAAGAAGGATCACTAGAAGCATGTCTAGAGGGGAGTCTTCTATTCCATCACCTTTATCTTTTTTTTGCATTACTTTAGTTTGAATTCCCTAAGTTGGTTTCTAATTGACTTATTTTGGTTGACTTGTTGACTTTGACCTAAAGTTGACCTTTGACCAAGATTAGCTCAACTTAAACCAACATGCTAATCTTTGTTTGTCTTGTTTTGTAGGTAATTAAGAGAAAGTATAGCATGCTATGTTACACATGATGATTGGAGCATGTGGATGAGGTAGAAGAGAGAGGAAAGAAAATAGCATAAAGTAAAAGCAAATAGCATAAAGTAAAAGCAAAAGTAGACATGTACCTTGTCTCCTTTTGATTTTTGGTTTATTCCTTGGAAGGCTATTTGGTCTCCTTCCTCTTTTGGCCTAGAATCCTCATGGAAATGCATCCACCAACCACATGCTCTCCTTTTGGCCGAGAGTTACTATGGCTTAGGATATTAGGGTTTGCTAGTTAATCCTTTTCATGTTTGTGTATTTGCTAAAGGACCCCTATGAACCTCTATTTAAAGGGAGCTCCTTGTCTTGTAAAAGGGTTGATCATTTGCTAAAGGACCCCTATGTTTCAACCACCAAATTCCGTGAGCTCTTCTTCCATGAAGTGAACTCACCTTTGCCTTATCTTGCTTGCAAGTGGCGGTACCATCACTCATCTTTAGGGTTTGGTTGGCTTAGATCCCCCCTATGAGTGACATGCTTCATCCATTGCCCATCTTCTATGCTTTCCATTTTATTTGTTTTCTTCTTTCATTTTGCTCTTTAAGTGTTGTTATTTCCGTGTGTGTTTAATCTTGAATCCAACTCTCTTCTTCCTTTCATGAGCTTGAGAAATGAACCTTCACATCTAGATAGCTTGCTATCTTAATGTCCAGTTGGAATTTTCAATAAGTTTTCTTAAACAACTTCACTATATTCATAACTCTAAAAGAAAACAAGATAATCCTTCATCAGGGTCATTTCCTACATTTTTAATGCCAAAAAAGATTGACGAATATAGATGGGAATTTCACAGAGAAACATGAATTCATTAAAGCAATTAGAACCTATGCATTTGCAAACGGAAAAAGTTTGAAATTTGTTAAAAATGACAATAACAGGGTTTCAGTTAAAGGTTTGGGAGAATAGGGAAAATGCAAATGGCATGCTTATTGTGGTTATATGGGTATAGTGAAGTCATGGAAACTAAAGAAAATAATAGATGAGCATATGTGTTCTAGAGATTTTAACGTGAAACTAATGAATGCAAAATGACTAAGCAAGAAGATGGAAAAGACAGTTCTAGAAAACCCTAATATGAAGGTCATGGACATTCTTGACAAGGTTAGTAGGAAATGGAACGTAGGTATCTCTAGAAATATGGCTTTTCTGGCTAGAGTTATTGTCAGAGACCACGTGGATGGTTCTTTTTCAAAACATTTTCGGAGAATTTATTATTATGCACACAAGCTGCTGAGAACAAATCCAGGGTCTACAATAAAGGTGAATGTTGATAACAGAGAAGGTGAAGTCATATTTAAGAGATTTTATGCATGCTTGAAGGCATGCAAAGATAGTTTCACATTTTGTACACCTTTCATTAGATTGGATGGCTTCTTTCTCAAAGGCAGGTATGGTGGTGAGTTATTAACAATTGGAAGAGATGGTAATGAGAAGATTCTACCTCTAGCATATGCTATTGTAGAATTGGAAAATAAGGATTCATGGAGATGGTTCTTGGAGCTTTGGATTAATGATCTTGGTGGGGATTTAGTTTGTGCATCATGCAGTTTTATATCAGACCAATAAAAGGTTATTCCTAAAACATTAGCTTTATTATTTTAATTAATTTGTATTTTAACATCATGCAATATGCAAATGTTAACACAACTATTTTTCATATATAAACATAGGGTCTTCTCCCTGGAGTAGATCAGAGATTTTGTGTTAGGCACCTGTATGCTAATTTTAGAAAGAAATTCCACGGTAAAAATCTAAAACGTCTCATGTGGAAGGCTGTAGGAGCCACACATCCACAAGCTTGGGAGAAGATAATCAAGGACATTAAAGAGGTTAATGAAGACGCCTTCAAACACTTGATTGGTATTCCTCCAAGGTATGACATCCTGAATTCTTACATCATATTTACTGCATGATTAATATGTAATTATTTGTTTATGATACTAGGTTTTGCTCAATATCTAGATTCACCGTAAGAGCCCAGTGTGACACCTTGGTTAATAATATGTGTGAGGCATTCAACAGTGTGCTAGTGAAGACTCGAACAAAGCCAATCACAAGTATGCTGGAGGACATTTGTGTTTATATCATGAAGAGATGGGCTAAAAACAGATCTAAGGTGAAATATTTTAAAGGCTCAGTGTGTCCCAAAATTGTTGACAGGCTTAAGCAGGAATTAAGCTTAACAAGACACTGGATACCAAGGTAAGAACTTTAAATATATTTATGTCAACAAGTTTAACAAATTTGAGATTTGGTAATTATATTTCTGTTGTATTACACGCAGATGGTCAACAAAGAAGTTGTTTCAAGTGAGGCATGCTTCAAATCTAGAGGAACAATTTGTGGTAAATATTTACAAGATGGAGTGCACATGCAGGAAATGGAGCATAAGTAGACTTCCTTGTTGCCACGCACTTTCTGCATGAAATTTTGAATTTGAAAGGAGAAGATTTTATAGCCCATTGGTTCAAGAAGTCAACCTACAAGGAGACGTATAACTCAATAATTTACCATATTAATGGTCAACATGTGTGGGAAGTTACAACATATCCTGATGTCCTACCCCCAACCAAAAGAATTACGCCTGGAAAACCTAAAAAGAAAAAAAGATTGGAACCTTGGGAGATGAAAAAGGATGACACCATATTACAAAAAGGAGGAATTCGCAAAAGGTGTGCTGTGTGCAGGAAAATTGGTCACAACAAAACTGCTTGTCCTAAAAAACATGTGCCACCACCAAGGCAATCATTTGTGCCACCAGTAGCATCAGGCCCATCACAGCAAACTAGCCCACCAGCAGCATCAGCCTTATCACAACAAACTCCAGACTAGAAGGGGACATGTTTGGAAGCCCTGAGCATTTGTAGAAAATAAATTTCAATCTGCTTTGAAGATGTTGTTCAAACTTTTGTTAATTTAAGACTTGTAGCCATGTAGTCTTTTTGGGTGTTTGATAGGCATAGCCATGTATTCTATTGTATGTTGAATGTTGTTTCAAAATTTAAAATTAAGCTTTTGAAGCTTTGTTAATGGTGTTTAAGTAATGAATAGATGGATGGATCTGTGTGATAATCAATGTTTTGTACCATTTAATTGATGCCACCAGATTAAGGTAATGTTCATCTTTGTGAAGCTTTTATCCTCCCTTCTCGAGCAGAAATCAAGTTATATGTACACATTCTTCTGGTTCTTTACTACCAGGTTAAGACGTCACATAATGTTTTATATCACATTTGGTGTGATTTCCTTTTCAATTAGGTTCACTTCATATCATGATTCAACACAATATATTCAAATATATCAATGCCATATTTCATTTACCAAAATCAAAATGCTTGACAAAACTGAATAATTGAAATGGATTTGTCATTACATTCCAAACACAAGGTATCAAGGGTGCTAAAACTTTCACGTTCATTTTGAATCATTACATAAAGAAGTTTAATACACTATGAATAGGAATATGTTTAATACATACAACAAACAAACCATTCCAAACAACACTTTGACCCATTTTTCCAAACTCATAATAAATTTCTCGATATTTATTAATCTACTTTCCCCATCCCTTTCTACCATCTTCATCGCAGTGTCATCACTATCATCATCATTCTTTGTACTAGGACCACATCTTTCTTCCATTACATTTTCACTGCACCATGAAAAAAAGTTGCAGCCAACAACTTCTTCACTTCCACCCTGTCCAATGAAACAGCAACTCCACCAATTACAAAATTAGGTTTTCTAAAACCAAAATACAAAAAACAACATCCACTAAAAAATAGAACTAAATTCAGTTCCATATATCATACCTTGAACTTTGGGCAACCCCAAAATTTTCTCCCCCTATTCTTAGCAGTTCTAACAGTTCTCGTGATTGCCTTCTCACCGTAATAGCAAACCGGTGTTAAATCGAACCTCCTCATCACACCCCCATGAGAAGAAACACTAGAATTTTTCATTCCCCAACCATTGCAAGTGTAGGACGAGAAAGATTGAGAGGGAGACATTACCAGTCTTAACAAATCAAAACAGAGGAGACAACTTCAGCACCTTCTTTCAAACCCTTACCTTCAAATGTTAGGGGAACATAATCTCTTCTTAAAAGGGAAAGCAAGAACGGTTGTTTCCAGTGCCAAACCATAAGTGAATGACACGTAAGAATACACATTACAACTACATCATCACGTATAAATGTCGTTTGCCAACTGATAATGGAAAGGGCTGATTTAATGCACATTTACAAAAATGAGGACGAAATTGAGATCAATAAAAATACGAGAACCAATTTGAGATTTCTGAACCAAAACGAGGACCAACAGAGTATTTTAACCTAAAATATTCATAGTTTATTAGATAACCTAAAATAATTATATATATATATATATATATATATATATATATATTATTCTCTTAGTATTTATTTTTGTAACCCTATTTTTTGGATAAATTTTTTTTCCTCCTCTCTTTTAATTGTTTGGTTTATTCTATATCCACAAAATTCACTCTTATCTCCAATGTACATTCCCTTTTATCACAATCTTAGTTATACATTTTTTTCTTATGTTCAAAGGTGCATTATCAATTTCAGTGAATAAAATAGTTTTTAGGTATGAAATTCAACTATTTCTACTCCTTTTTACTATTTTTATTTATTGTTTTTCTTTTTCACATGAGAATGTTTCACTCTTTCAATTTGTATCCAATCGCGTAAACTCTTAATTTACGAGGTAATATAAAAAAAGTTATTTTCTTTATTTTAATTTATCCTTAATTTTTGTTTTATATGAAGAACTTTTTGTTTTTCTCAACCAATTTTCATTATATCTCAACTGTGCGACTAGTTTGATATCAAGAAAATTTTCTCAAATATCTAAGGTACTTTCTAATTTATCATACCCTTAATTATATATTTGTTTTCTTTTGTGAAATTTTGTTAAATGGTGTATCAAATAATTTCTAGAGCACAATTTTGATCATTTTTACTTTTTAATAGTTTTATTTGTTATTTTTTTAACATGAAAAATATTGTTTTACTATTTTTTTATAAAATTTTTATTTTCTAACTCATTCTCATAAATGTATTTTAATATACGCAATTGTATAAATATGTTTCATTTACTATAATATAATTGTACTATATGTGTCTGAGATCATCTCGGATTGCATACCTAAGATCATTTTCACCTAAATATCTAAGATCATCTCAAAAGGCTATGAATGCCTACCTAGTATCATAGTCTTATGTCGAAGGAGACATAGGTCATATCAGACGACACCACATCATGTTTATAAGGACATTTCAGCCAAGGTTGTAAGGATCAACTATAATTAGTAGAGGTTAAGACATTAAACAAATTAGTGGAATCCTAAACAAATTAACTAAGGTAATCCATCTACATTATCTAAGCTCAACAAGGTAAAAGCCCATAAACCTAATATAAATAACATTGTTCACGAGGTAATTAAGTTACGTTCATTATTACAATATTTATTACCATATGATGTATACTTTTGACTTGAGTGTAAGAGTGTCTTTTGCTTGCACACCTTCTCTCCGATTTGGACGGTATTTGAACCTGAGCACATCTGGATTGGGGACTAAACAGTGAAGAGATGACTTTCTTGCGGAATCTTCGCATTATGATTTTGGTCATGCAAGAACAATAAAACTTTAATGTTATTGTCATAAAGTTCAAAAGATAAAAGATCTATGTATAAATTTGAATTATTATTAGTTTAATATTTTCCTATGTGTGATTTCTTTTTAAATAGTGTAGTATAATCTTTATTAAGGTATTAACAAAAATACTTTATTATAATTTAAAAAAAGGAATAAAATATATTTGAAATCTTTTCTTTTTATAAATCTTTTAAAAATATTTTTTTAACTTTATCAACTTTTTTTTCATTAAAGTTTTCAAAATTGATTGTTGTTTTAGTGGTTATAAAATTTTATTTATGTGTAATTGCATCATATTTTATATAATTATTTCACCTTTATTTAATTGTTATTTGGTACTTTGATTTAAAATTTATACAATTATCATTTCTTTCTAAGTATTTCACATTGAACACGTTCTTTTGTTATTGAATATTTGATTTGATAATATCATTTTTTTCATTTTTCTACTTTTCGTATAAAAGTTAATTAATTGATATTGAAATAATAAGAAAGTGAGTATGAGCACGAATACGCATGTACTCGTTACTCGGTAAGAATCGAGATGAGATAAAAAATGTAAACCCATTGGCTATCGAGATAGATGTAAGACTCACGAAATTTAATTAATTAAATAAATAATTAATTAATAAATGCGGGTAGTGTGAGCCTTTATGACAATAAATATTAATTGATATGATGTGGAAAAGTACTAGCTCAAGTGGTTGAGAGTACTTGGTTGTGTTGATAGGACTTGGGTTTGAATCTTATGTATGCCATTTATGTGTTATTTAATTTATTATTATTTTAATAATGTGCTGGAATCATGATGAGTGATAATATAATCCTAGAATTATCATGAAACATGAATTGGTTGAATAGTTGTGCATTGATTTGACATTGGCATGGTTATGGCTTCAAACCTTGGTAGATTGACAATGGGTAGCCAAGAAGTGCTGGAAAAATAGCCACTAATGAACTTTGAATGACAATTAAGTTCAGCCTTAATACACATTTTCGTTTTTTCTCCTTCATTGCTAATTAAGACAAAAATTAGTAGCCAATTAAGGGAAAGAGATAGTGTTTTGTGGCTGCCATTGTTGCATAGTAAGAGGAGGAAGAATTTAGCGAGTGTACTGTGAGAATTGAGTGTAACTTGGAGCTTAATTGAGGGGAAGTGTTGGGCGACATATTGATCAAGGGAGAAGGCAAGAACTTGCAAGTTTAAGCGAAAGGAAACCAGGTTAGGGGAGCTGGAACTCGTAATCTTATAATTTGAACTTAATTGTATGATGTATAGATTGGTTGGGCTTAAACTCTTTGCTGCTCGTGCTTAAATTTCTGAGTTTCTGGAAAATTCAAGAAACCGCCTTGCGGGCCTTCAAAGCCGCCAGGCGACGCACGTGTTTTTAGTGTGTTTTACTGGGTTCCTACGAGGAACTGCCTGGCGGTGAGCTATGTGCCGCTAGGCAATGCAAGCTACGCCACCCAGTTCGAGGTTTTCATATGAACGGCCTAACAGTGATGAACACCTGCCAGGCGACGCGAGCCATACGAGTTCGATTTTGGTGTTTTTGGGATCCTGTAGTGTTTCTAATTGGGAAAGAAGGGAATTGGCGTGTTCGGGTTGCTTGGTAAGATATTAATCCGTGCCCCACGATGGGCGCCAATTGTTCCTACGGAAACAAATAAGGGATGTTAGGGAACACAAGTAATGCCTTACCCCAATCCTTGACCTCTCGAACTGGCTTCTTGTTGACTTGTACATGCCATCTACTAACTTTGGCGGTTTGGACCCTTAAGGGGTTACCTGCGGAATGGGCTCCGATGATCAAGTCAATAAAAGACTCTCAAAAGTCAAATCTCATATTAGTGAATTAATGAAAGCGTACCTTTAATTGTTGGGGTTCACATATATTTATAGAGTCACTAATTGCGTCTGCCCCTTCATGTGGGCTAGGCCCCCCTTTAGACATTTTGGGCCAATATTCTGATTCTCTATGGACCTGGGTTGGGCCCAAGTTCTAAGTATCTGTGAGGGACCTAAGTTTGGAATTAACAGCTCTTTATTATACTGTATCCTATATAGTAGGTGGCCTAGGCCGCCATGTATGTGATCTTGTTTAGTTGACTATCCGCCTACTGTTTTTATTATAGGACTATATATAAGCGGTTTAGGCCGAATAGTTATCTAAGTTTGCCTAGATATATAGTACTTCTTCTTCGTGATTAAATCAAGGGTTATATATGTTTTTAGTCCAATTTTGAGTCAAAGTTTGGGAACTAAAAACATACTTAACCCTTAAATCAACATAACATTATCATAATTAAAAATTAATTTTATATTACAACAAATTCCGTATATAAAATAATAAAGTGTAATAAAATATTTCAATTTCGAGTAAATTTCAAATGCGAAATTCGTAACTAAACAATAATAATAAAATGAACAAGTTAAAATAAAATGTAATGATTAACTTAAATAATAATATTAAATAAAATTAATATTACTAACATTAATGATAATAATAATAATTAATTAAAATATATAATGATTGATTAAATTTATTATTTAATAGTTTGATTGATAAATAATAATAGTAATAATAATTAATGAAAAAGTTTGAATACAATATAAGTAATGATTAAATTAATAATAGTAATAATAAATATATTAATATTAATGATTAAAAGAATAATTAAAAAATAAATTAAAATAAAATATAACAGTAGGTTATAATTATAATAACAATATTAATAATAATAATATTAATATTTAAAAAAATGTTAAAATAAATATAATTATTTGATAGAATTATAGTTACGATAATAATAATAGTAATAGTAATTATTTTAATAATTAAATGTGAAATATATGAATTTTTTAATCAAAATCCAATATTTGGTTTTGTTTTAATAATGGTAAACATATGGACTTAAATTTTTTTAAATAATTTAAATTCAGAAAGTCTATTTGAATTAGAAACGCGTGAATTAAAAAAACTTTAACTCAAAGACCAAGTTATGATATGTAACAATGCTTTCATCTTCTCTTCCACTACATTATAAGAAAAATGTAAAAATGGGAAGTTTGAAATCCAAATTCAGTTATTTAAAATTCAATTCCAACTGTGGACAATATAAACTACTAATTCAAGAATTAAATAGGTGATGGTGGAAGATGAGAAGCAAGTATGCCAAATTGAGAGGTTTATAAACGTTTACAAAAGATTGAATTAAAAAAAATTAAATTAATATTAATTATAAGTTATAATACATTAGATCAATTAAGTTGTAAAATTATTTGAAGTATATTATATTTGGATGGATATTTAATTTTAACACTGGAATGTTTATAAGTGTATTGAGTGCCACCAAATATCATTGGTAGTGTTTATATTTAATATTGTAATAATTATTAATGAAAGTGTGTTGTAATAGGTAAATTAATTCTCAAGAAGGCTAGAAGTTTTTGATTTGCAGTTATTGGTATAACTATTATTCATAGGAGAATGTTATCAAGTGTCCTAAGGACACTTGTTAAGAAATAATAAATGTGTTTTGGTATCATCATTTTTATATTCAAAGTTGAAATAATTAAATACAATAATTAAAATAGTATAAATGCACATAATAAATTTTATAAAGACAAAATACCCTTTTAAATTTGTAGACAATAACTTACTGTTACAAAACAAGGACTGTGGAATTTTTAAGGTCTCTACTAAAAAGAAAATAAAATTCAATTAAGTCTCAAATTGACACTTTAATTGTTCTTTTTTTGTAACATTTTTAGATGTTTGACACTAATTTTTTTGTTGGTTTTTCTCTTACTTTATACTTTCTTATATTTTTTTTTTAATTTTCAGATGTTTAACACTATTTTTTTTTTGTTAATTTAAACTTTCTTATATTTAATTTTAGCAACATTGAAATATAGTTATTTTATTATTTAATTAGTTTTAACTTTTATTTGTGAACATTAAATAAAATATTAAATACACATGTACAATATTTATGGGCATTTTTGTCCTTTAAAAAAAATAAAGTTGCATTAATAGTTATTAGGTCAGATTTTATTTAATATCACATTTATCCATGTACTTTTGTAGGATCACATGTATATTAATTATCCTTAATCAATGCCCTAAGGACACTGGTTAACAATACCCTTATTCATATTCTAAGAAGTGATTGATATTCTTTCTAACATCAATTCATTTACTCAGAACATGCAAAGTAAAAAGTTGGTCATAATTAATATTGTCAGCAAAATTAGAAAACAAAACGTGTTAAAAGTAGGTATTCCAAGTTGTAAAAACCTTCTTCAAGAAGCTAAGTTAAAAGTTACATTTATTCTGACAAGTTTTTAATCAATTAAAGTCAATTAAAAGAGAGATTCATGACACTAGAATGCAAATTTGTGGCTTATGCAAGATAGGTAAGTATTGGAAGATCAGGAGTTTTGAAATCTGTCCAAAGCTTATTCAAGAAGTTAAGTCAACTTTTTTAAACTAATATAACAAACTTTCTGCTACAATGCGCAAAGATAACTATCAGTGCATTGAGACACAAAACACAACACATAATTGTTTTCTTCGTAACTAATTCATTGGAAGAGGAAAATATGCATTAAAAGAGTTTTGGTGTAATGCGCACGCACGCGCGCACACATACTCGCATGCACACACACATACATATGGCAGTGTGTCATACACACACACATATGGCACACACGCACACACACACATATGGCAATGTGTCACACACATATGGTAATGCACACACATGGCAGTGCACACACACACACACACACACACACACACACACACACACACATATATATATATATATATATATATATGGCATTGTATTAAGACGACAAAAAGTAATTTCTTTCTTCATAATTAATAATTGGAAGAGCAAAAGTTTCTTCATTTTTCAGTGATAAGAGATTGATTCGTGGAAGATGAACTTTGAAAAATGTGAGAACTTTTCAACATTGTACAAAGCTTCTTCAAGAAGCTACATAAATTTTTACAATATAAAAAATCATAAGAGGCTTTATACAACAATGTTGAAAAGATACATATATGACACTACATAATTAATTCCATTAAAGAGAAAAAATTTGAGGAAGATAAAAGTTTGCAAAAGGTGAGAACTTTTCAAACCTTTTACAAACCTTCTTCAAGAAGTCACGTAAATAAATATAGTAAAATAGAAAATTATAATTACAATTTATAAATGATAATATAAAAAATTACCGTCAAAAGGATTGGATTATGCAGATGAGGCTTTGGGTTGAAATACATAAAGATATATGGCATCACATTGAGACACAAAATATAACTTCTTTCTTAATATGCCATAATATTAATTATACTTTTTGGAAGATGAAAAAGCTTCTTGAAAAAGCTACATTAAACTTTAAAAATAAAATTCATATGTTAGGTTAGTATTTCATGTAATACATTTTCTTTGTATAATAAACACTTTATATAATAAAGATAATCAAACTTAAATTTTAAAGAAGTACACCAAGAGAAAGAAAAAAAACTAGCACATAAGTGCAACAAAGAGACCATCAGGTTTTTGTAGGAAAAATAAAGTGTAATCGGTTCATGCAAAAAGTTAACAAGAAGAAGAAGTTGAACCAAAAATAAGAAGAAAGGGGCTAAAATGTCGGAATGAAGAAAAGAAGAAGAAAGTGTGGCAACTGAATTCATAGCATAGAAGTAGAAAACCAAACACAAAAGAACAAAAAATAAGAGCTTGAGAAATGAAAAAGAGAATAAGCAAGTGTGGTTACCTAAATTTGAAAAACTTGTCTCCTTGATGGTGTTTTGTTTTTTTAAGACCACGAGCGAGAAAAATAATATTGAGGAGAAAACAAAAAAACCTACCAAAGAAGAAGAAAACCAACAAAAAAGAACAAAAAATAGAATATTGAAAAAAAAACTTTACCAATCTTACATGCATGGTCGGTAAATAGCGAGCAAGAGCCACAAGAAAAGAAACATAAGAAAATACATACCATTGTCATTCTTTATCAAAAAGATGAAATCTTATTCAATGTTCATAGGTGTATAAAGAGAAAATGGTGATCGTGGCCATGCATGACATAAAGAAAACCTTCATTCATCTGAGTAAAAAAAGACATACAAAAATACATACTTGTTGTTGAATAAGAAAAGCTTCAAAAGAAGAAAACTTATAGAGAACAAAAGTTAAAATAAAAAAAAAGAGCATGAATTTGTTCAATGAGAAAGAAAAGAGTTCTTTAAAAATTGAAACTTTGTCAAGAAAACTAGAAAAATGGAAAAATACATACCATTGTCATTCTTGAAGAGGTCTTAAACATTGAAGATGAAATTATGTTGCCTGTTTTGTGTTTGGAGAATATACGTTGCCAGAGAAGAAAAGTAGGAGTGAAGAAGAAGGCGTTGGAGTGAAGAACTTCCATAGCTTAAACATAGGGTGAGAGGAGAAGAGTGAGAAGGAAATGAATTTTTGAGTGAGTAATGCGAGGTACGATTTAGGTTCTCTAGTTTTGCTGATTCATTATTGCTTTTTTTTTTTATTGAAAAATTGTGATTGATTGACACATTAGTGTTATTACTATTTGTGGAAAAAAATTGAGTCAAAGTTTTGCAGAATATTATTTAATTAAGAAGTTGTTGATTGTTAGGTTTGCTTTTGTATATAGTATTAGTTTATTTTTTGTGCAAAATTGTGATTGATTGACATGTTAGTGTTACTAGTGTTTGTGGAAAAAAATTTGAATGGAAATTTTGCAGAATATATTATTTAATTAAGAAGTTGCTAATTGTTAGGTTTGCTTTTGTATATAATATTAGGTGCTATGTACATAACATATTATAAGTTTTGCAGGAATCATGCATCAAGTGATAAAAGAATCACGAGACGAGATGATTTTATAAGCCTATTAGACGATACAAGGTAAGCTTATAATACGATATAGGTTAAGTCCATCAGATAATACAATAATACTAAATTAGTTTATATGGATAATTTTTTATAATAAAAAGCTTGCAATTCTAAGAGAATAAAGTGATCAAGTGAAGCTTCAATTAAAGCATACGATTAAAAAAGAACTTTGAACACGTAGAGAACGAAGCACTAAAAGCAATGACCACGAAATAGAAGATCAATGAAGAATAAAATATCAACAAAGCACTTAATGATCACATTATTAAGCATACGATTAAAGAATAACTCTGAACACGTCGAGAACATTGAAGCTCGATGCAGATTCTAAAAGAAATGATCATGAAATACTTGTGATACTTTGAGAGGTTGAGAAATTTTAAGAGTTGGAATATAGATGAATTTTAAAACAAAAATTACAAGAGTCTTCTAAAGAACAACTTGTCACATACTATTCAAGTATATGAAATCCAATTCAACAAAAGTATTCTACAATTAAAAAAGAAATTCTTGCAATAGTTTTGAATTTACAAAAATTTCAAGTAATTTATTTAATAAAAAGTTTTTAATATGCACTTATGGCAAAACAGCCCCAAGTATTTAAAAAAATATATCTCAAAATCTAGTTTCAAAAAAAAATTTTGCAAGTTAACAAGCTTTATTATCTCGTTTCTGGCATCAAAATAAGTACAAAGGCAACCAATAAAGATCGATATGATTCCCATTAGGATCCAATAAAACCCCAAATACTTCAATATCGTTAAGGCCTATAATGCCTCCATCCAAGCTGGCTGCAACCTTGGTCAATATTCTTAAAAGTGTTGGCGACAAAATTTTATCATTTTGTTCCATGTTGTGCGTATTTGTGATATAATTTGCTTTAAATATGTATAAAATTTATATTAAGCTTTAAATTACAAGCAACGGAGTCGATATGTCCGAGTGGTTAAGGAGATAGACTTGAAATCTATTGGGCTTCGCCCGCGCAGGTTCGAACCCTGCTGTCGACGAGATTTTTTCATTTAATGGTATTAAAATATATTTTATTTGTGAGTCTTTCATATCATAGTTTTTTTTTCTGTTTTGAAATCTAATTAATATGTTTGTTATGTTTTATTGTCTTAGTATTTTTTTATTACTTTGGTTGTTGGCTTTGTAGGTCCAGCTAGTCCCGAAAAGGATGGGTATAACACTACTTGAGGTGGAAGAGAGTCTCATCCTTGTGGAGCCACACATACGTAGCGCATCATATGGAAAGCTTGGAGAGCATGAGAGTTTACCTTCTTTTCTAGAAGGTCAATAAGTGGTAGACAACTTTTGTCACCTAAACTATCACAAACAAACTGAATTAATCACCCTTACTTATGTAGTATAAGGATCAACTCAGGCCAGTCCAAGGATAGGGCCAATGCAATAAGTTGATTGAATGCAAGATACATGTTTTTGGGGGATTTTAAAAGCATAAAAGATAGATAATGAAACTAAAATAAAAGCAATTATAAAGTGATAAACTAATGAAATTAACTCATAAAAAATGCTAGACACTTAAAAGGAGAATAAATTGGAATTTATGTAACCATGAAATTAACCAATGCAAGGATAATCAAGAAAAAGGAAGGATAACATTTGAAACAAATAAGAAAATTGGCCAAGCTACTGCCTGAAACCAATAACAAAGTGATCACTAACAAAAAGGAAAACAAAACTGAAATGATGTCCACCTACTTCACTAGCTAGTGCCCTTTTAATATAGAACTTGAAATAGCATAACACGAGTGCATGAAACTAATAAAATAGTGACCATCCTAAGCTATGGAACCAAAAAGGGCTGCAATTTATATCATGGAAAGAATAAACATTAACTGCAATTTAAGCCTAATAAAGATGCAAAGTAACCTTGAACTAGAATGTGTTCAACCAAGATGAATGCTCAATAGATAGTAAAAGATAAAGTGTAGGACAAAATTAAAATATAAAATTAGAAGTTAAGTGCATAATGCAAGCTGAAAACATTCGTTGAAGTCATAAACATGAAATTGGCTAGAACATTCATCATGGATTTCAACTTAGATAGTCTTAGAACCAAAATAAAAATTGAATAACAAACTAAAATAAAACTCACAATCCATCTTACAATGCAAGGTTGTTCAACATTTAGTCTTGAAGGAACTTGAAAAGAAAAACTCTAGAGCTTTTGACAACGTTCTCCATTCTCTATTCTCTTTAAAAAGTCTCTCCAAAAACTCTCCCCAAAAACTCTGCCCATATTCTAAAAGACTAAAACAAACATATGACCCTTGTTTTCTCTACCCCCTTTCCTTTTCTATTTCTTCTCTAAAAAAAATGAAAAACATTCCTTAACAAAAATCTCCAAAAAGTGCTGAAAAAGTTATTGCCCCTCCTGCTAAAAAAATTTGTTTCTTCTTATGTGAAAGTGTGTACTCTTGCCATTACAAAATTTGTTTCTATTTTGTCTGCTGATGTGGCAGTGTCCAACCCTTGCTCAGCTCCATTTAGGCAATTCTATGTGCAGCCTAGAAGCCCGTTAGGTGAATAGAGGATTTGCTCCAATGCTGTGCTAAATGCACCAATTTTTCAAAGCAAACCTAAAGTTGTTTTTGCCTTTGTAACTGCTACCATCTTCAAAGTTAAATTGCATCTTACACAATACCCCAAAAATTGTGTTCTACCCTTCAATTAATTCTCTTTGAGTGTAGAATCCAACACTAAAAGAATCAACTCATTTAGACACCTTTAGACAAAGTTATGATAAAAACAATTAGCAAAGGTCAATTATGAAAAATCAATGTTTTTGGCTAGCGTCAAGTGGCAACTTGGCAACGCCGGGCGCCATCGTGACAAGAAAAAAATCCCCTTCAATTTGCGTCGTGTGCCAATAAATGGCGTCGGGCGGTACCAAGTCAAGGAGTTCGCACTGGACGGTGTTGTAGTTGCTAAAACGTCCTAAAATTCACAAATCTAAGGTAAGATTGAAAGACAAAAGAAACAAAGATGCTAAGGGAGTGCAATAAGATTGAATATGAAGGTATAAAATTTGAGTCATCAATAGGTGCATAAGAAGCTAGGAAACCAAGCTAGGGTTCTCTTCTTTTCAATACACCTTCTTTTTGACCTAGTTTCTAGAATCTTATTTTGTCTTTTTCTTGTGCACCCTTTGGCTTTGTATTTTTTTTCTAAGAGACCCTTCAACATCAACTATAAAATGGGCTCTTCTAGACTTATGTAGGAGTTGAATATTTTGAGTAAAAATATCTTGTATTTGACCATTTGTGAGTGATCTCCTTTGAGAGTGTATCTTCTCTAGTCTTATCTTGAGCCTAGAGCTCAAGTGGCGGTATTTCCACTTATCTTGAGTTGGTGAGCCTTAGTGGCTCCCTCAAGTGGTGTGCTTCACTTTGTTTCCCTCCCTTTTCATCTCTTCCATCATGTTCTCCATTTTTCTTTTCTCTGGTTACCTACTTGTTCATTTTTATTTGGCTATTAGGCATTACTCTATGTTCTTGTTTTAGTTTCCCTTAATTGAACTTCTCTTCTTCTCTCGAGTCTTGGAAGTGAACATTGATTATCTTAATGTCCAGTGGGGGTCTTCCTTGAACTTTCTTAATCATCTTAACACCATATAATTCTAAAATGAAAATGGGTCTTTATCACATAGCTCCGAGAATCCTTAATAAAACTACTAGAGGAAGCACGTGAAGATGGAGTCATGGAGCACGTTGACGTCAATAAAACTTTAAAATTCTAACTAAACATTTCTATTAGTCTTATCTTTAAAAGGCTCTTTAAAATTTTTGTAAAATAATGCAACATTGTAAAAAGGGTAGGTTTAAAGTGTTACCTTATGGATTGTATACATGGGTCGCACTTCTTAATATTCATTGGGAAGATATTTTAATAAATTTTGTGCGTGGGTTGCCAATAATTAGGAACGCACATGACTCAATCTTTGTGGTTGTTGAAAAATTTTCAAAGACAACTCATTTTATACAATATCACAAAATTGATTATGCATGCTTTATCATTAATTTAGCTTTTAGAGAAGTAGTCATATTACATGGTTTCCCTACAAGCATTGTATTTGACAAAGACACAAAATTCTTGAGTTATTTTTGAAAATCTAATTAAACTTAAAATTTATCTTGTTTCTTTAAGGTTAAATCATTCTATTGGTCCCTATTTTCATAGAGAAATCTCAAGTAGGTCCTTTTTTTTTCTCAATTAGGTCTCTATTTTGAAAATTTTGTTGCAATAAGGTATTTTCCGTTAGTAGTGCACTAATAGCGTTAATTATGCGCCACGTGTCAGCACGTAGTTTTTTAAATTTTTTATTTTTTATAATTTTTTTAAAAAATAGAAAAAAATGCCACGTGTCAAGCTAACTTGTGCCACATGGTAGAGGTAGTGTGATGTGGTAGTGATAGTGTCATGTGTCACTATTGAATGTAAAAATTCTAAATTTAGTCATTGTAATTATTATTTTGTCTCAATTTGATCCCAATATTTTTAAAACTGAAGCAATTTTATCCCTATTCAAATTGACACAAAATTTAACCTTTATATAAATTTCACAATGTTTAACAAGATTAAGTTTTTATTTTACTTTGAAATTTTTTAAATATTGTTTCAAATATTTATATATTAATAATTTATAGACAAATGTTAGAGTTGGTTTAAAAACAACAACTTTATAATTTGAATTGTAAAATTTTAAATAAATATATTTATTTTAAATTGTTATAAAATTGTTTTAAAATTTTATATTTGGATTTATAAAGTTGTTGTTTATAAAGCAACTTTAACATTTATTTATAAATTATAGATATATAAATATTTAAAACAAAATTTAAATAAAGTTCAATGGAAAATATATATTTAATTAAACTTAATTATTAAAAATATCAATTATAATAAAAATACCATTGTAAAATTTATATAAAAAATAAGTTTGGTATAGGGATGAAATTGATTTAGTTTTAAAAAAATTGGGACCAAATTGAGACAAAATAACAAATACAAAGACTATATTGAGAATTTTCACATCCAATAGTGACATGTGGCACTGTCACTGCCACATCACACTACTTTTACGACATGGCACAACATCAACTTGACACGTGGCAATTTTTTTAAATTATAAAAAAATAAATAAACCCACATGCTGACTAACGATGTTAGTGCACTACTAATAAAAAGGATTTAATGGGAACAAATTTTTCAAAATAGGGACCTAATTGAGATTTCTCTACGAAAATGGGGACTAATGCTATGATTTAACCTTTCTTTAATTAAGTTGGTTGAAAGTCTATTAACACTCCTTTATTTCAAGCTTATACAAACAAGCATATATGAGAAATAAATGAATTGACTAATAATCTAATTAAACATCCAAAATTTAGTGTCTGCGGGACTGAAGTATATTTTGTAAGTCTCCTAAAATGCTTCAAATGTCACAACTTTAAAGGGTACACGGTTTCAAACTCCGAAAGTATTCGTCCTCGAACGTTATAAAGGAGATGTGCTTGCACAACACTCCAATGTCAAAGTCAGTCTAATGTGTCAGAGAGCCAATTCTAATGAATACATAATCAATGTACTTTGTAAAACATGTCTTTTATACTATTGTTCATGGATCTTACTTGGTTAGGATTTGGTCCATGTCACTAATTACTTGATAATTGGATTAGCGCAATTAATCTTAGACTTAGTTGTTCTGAATGGTAGTGGAGGCAATGGTCTCATCTCGGTCTACTGGTAAAGGGCCAACATGTACCCGGCCAAGCCATGTATTTCATAGGGGCATTATGACCTTATACAGTACAATGTCAAAATTCGGCTTCCTGAATATGGAATTATGGATATCTATGAATCATGCTACTAGCATAAATATTTACTAGAATATGAAATCTTTTAATATTTAAACATTCAGTGTCGTTCTGGACAAAATTTCACTAATGTAGTTTCTAGATATTGTCTCTGGTTCATATGAAACAGGTCCTTCGAAAAGTATAAAATTAAATTGGATAGGCAAAAGGATCCAAATCCCCAACTAGAAACAATATAATTAAATATGGTATCACTTTCCATTGCATTAGAAATCCCCTTCCAACATGTCATCCGTAAGACTTAGGAAATAAATAATTATTTAAAGTGGAGTATAAATATTAAGTTATTTATGTTGATACTTGACAAGGAGTAATGAAAGCTTAAATGGTTAATAATGTTTGGTGTATCTGGAGGCTTATGTTTGAATTTTGTGTTTGCTATTAGTGTTTGTTTTATTTAGTTAATTTTAATTAAATGTTATATTTACGTGTGATGTATTTTTGTGTTTATCTTTGTTTCTATGTTATCTCTTCGGTATTCGTTGCGTATCCAAAAAACAAAGTGTTTTATTATGTATGGTCTTGCTCATGCATAAGTGAAATTTAAAATGGTGGGTTTAATGATTACTCCATGTTTTTTTCTTACGTAAAAGGCAGCAAACGACATTCGGTGTGATTGAACTTTCCAAATGCTAATATTATATAAGTGGAATAATGAGACTATAATTATATATTATAGAATTTAGTGTTTTATGTGGTGGTATTAAAACAGTTGCAGTATTTTATATATGACAATTCAGTTTCTTTTTATCCATCAATGTTTTAAGTCGATAAAGTTAGAATAGTTTTTTATCTTTTCAAGTTGAAAATGGTTTATTTATTTATATAATCGTGGTTTTGTGATTAATACAGTATATGATATACAAAGGTTAAAATAATTGGAGTTTGAGTTATCTTGCTATATTTTGTTATTTTACTATAAATTGCTGTAGAACTTTTACGGAGTTAAATGGTTTGAAAACTTTAGTTCGTCGGGGCATCATGCTTTTGATGATTTGGAGTGTGAGTATTTTTTTTTAAGGGTTGTAGATATAAATGATTAGTATATTATATATAATATAGATTATACGACATTTATAACACTTTTAATATACTGTACCCTGTATGGTTCAATAGTATATATATATATATATATATATATATATATATATATATATATATATATATATATATATATATATATATATTGAAGAAATTAAAGTATTCAATATTGGTATAATAGAATATTAAAATAATATTTCATTCATTTGGGTAATATAATTACAGTTGTGGGTTTTCAAGTATTAGGTATTAATAATAAGCATTTAGGATTGTATAGTACTTTATTTTGTATCGGCAACTGTGGGTAGTAGTTAAAGGTTGATATTGTTTTATTGGTAAGTAGTTGATATACATCTCGATGATATCAGGTTTTGGCATCTGATGATGGTCAGTTTATCACACAGAAAGTGTTTAGGGGTTTGGGAAATTATAAGAATAAGTGAGATATATAAAAGTTGCTTAGATTGAAAATTGGTAAAGGTCTCTCCTTATTTTATTTTAAGTGAATTATTAATATACTTATGTGACTGTTTAATTTATGGTTTATCGTTAAGGACGGATCTGTTGTTTTATTAGGAATTTGGGCATTGAGATAAAGAAAAAGGGTTATGTGTTTGGGATCTATGTTTGAATACTTGAGTTTGAAAATTTGAAAATGGATGTCTAGACACGTGATAATTACGGACAAGGAGGTTTGTAATGACTGTGATTTCGTGTGAAAATTATGAGCGGGGAGGTTTGTAATGGTTGTGCTCAAACTTGATTTGTTTTACTAGGGAGGAGGTTTGTAAATGGTTGTAGTTCACGTGTGATGACTACGAGCGGGGAGGTGCATAGGTAGTTAACTTAGAGCGGGGAGGTTCGTAGGTGATTTGACTACGAGCGGGAAGGTGGGTAGGTGATTGTGTTATCTATAAGGCTCTGGTAGAGCATAATAATCTATGTTTGACTATTATGTGTCTATCCATAATATTCCGATACAACAGGTAGAACATGGATAGGAATATTTAGTGGTGTGGTGTCTTATGGGGTTTATGAGTTTGTGGTCGATCTTTATCCTTGTGATGCAAGGTCATTGGGTTTTTTTGATATCTTGTGATATTGTGATGGTTGGGTGAGATGGGTTATGTTATATTTGTAATGTTTTGGTTGGTGTAAGCTCATCCTTTTCTGTTTGTGTTTGTGCTATGGTCGTGTGACTTGTCATGAATGAGCAGATGTTGTTGCAGAGAATGCTAGTGAGGCATAGGCGAGGACTTGCGGTCTAGCTATGGGTATTTTGAAAGAAATTTTTTATTTAAATCATTTTATTAAAGTTGGATTACAATAATGGTATGACCGTTTGAGTTGGATTTCAGTCATGTATTAAATGTTTTAAAATTTTCCCACTTTTTGGGACTGGTATCATAATTCTTTTAACTATACCAAGTAATATTCAGATGGAGTGTTATACTATCACATGCAACAAGCAAATATAACAACAACCATAAAGAGAAGAAAAAGACCAAATGATCAAAAGTGTCATAGCTCTAGGGGTGTAAAAGTGAGCTAACCCGGCTCACACAAGTTGACCTAAAAAACGGTCAGCTCAACCCGGCTCACTTTTTGGTGAGCCATAAATTTTGCAACCTGACCCGACCCACCACGTGTTGGTAGATTAGTCGGTTGGCTCACTTACAATTTTTTTTTACAATTTATTTTATATTTATTTCATCATGAGAATGAATTGACTTAATTTATTTTTTATAATAATGGAATCAAAGTGTTCACCTAATTCTCAAAACATTGTTACAATGATAATAGGTAAAGATTAAAGTATCAATGTATATAACTTGACAAACAAATTAATTAAACATTCAAACTACTCAAATATTATTGAGCAAACATTTAAAAATGTAAAATTGTGAACATATATAATAAGAACAAAAAATATTTTAAAAAATTATAAAAAATATGTTGTTGGGTTAAGTGAGTTAACCCACCTTCAACCCCACTCAAACTCGTTTAACCCGTGGATTAAATGAGTCAAATTCAATTAAACTCAATTTTGAAAAAAATTGAATTTTTCTTAAATCAACCCAATTTAAACTTTCGTGGTGACCAAATTAACTCACAAATTGCTATTTTAACATTTTTGTAAATTACACTTAAAAGATAAAGTAATCAAAAGTCCCGTAGGTCACACTTTAAAGAACATATAATAGTCATAAACAACTTTTCCTAGTTTAAAAAATAAATTAACTTTCCAATAAGCTCTTTCAAACGTTTTCTTAAGTTCAACTTTTGCATCAATTTCTCTATAAATAAGTATAAGAAATATTGAATATAAAATATATTTTATTTCATTTCTACTTGTGACAAACAATTATAAATAAAGAAATATTGAATATACAATATATTTTATTAAACCTCGAATTTAACATTAGTTTTCTTTAATTAGTCGTAGTATTTAACAGTAAATCTTTAATATATTTTTACACATTATAATTGGGAAATTAATCTCATAAAACTCTTGTTTTGATTATATTTTATTTTTCAATAATTACCAATAAAATATCATACAATGAGATTTATGTTTAAGAATATATAAATTATTATTTTTATATCTATACAGATTGTATTTATAATATTTGATTTTATATAATTAATTTTGTACAATAATATATAAAATATATAATAAATAATATATTTAGTTATCTTATTTTTCACGTAATAAAACAGTCATATAAAATAAAAAATATATTTTAAAAAGTTGTAAAATAAAATAATAGAAAATGGGACAAAAGAATTGTGTTACAACCGATTAAACACATCGTTGAAATATTTAATCAAACTTTAAGTTCCCGTTAAATATTATATTAACACCTTTGACTTTTTTTTTTCTCATAAATCGAATTAAAAATAAAATTTCCTTTAAAGTTTCCTTTCAGTGAGACCACCCCGTCCTTTCCATGTGCGTAACTATTCAAAGAAAGGTAGAGCAATTCTTCTTAAGTTCGTGATGTATGTATATATTAGAAAAAGAAAAATTTAAATTATCCAAAATTTTAAATAAGATTCGACGGATCGGATTTTTGACCAATATTTTAGGAGTATAAAAAATTTACATGTTAAAAAATTTGAGAGTGTCAAATATATAAAATATATCAGAATTAAAAAAATAGTTTAAATTATATAATAATTTATATAAATATAAAAATTGGAATCTTATTTAATAATATATATTAATATAAAAATATCAATGAGATAACTTAACTGCATAATTTTTGTAACTTTTAGCATATATTTTATAACTTTTAGTTAATAGTCATTTTATTTGTTCATTATGAAATCAATGTTAAACTCATCTCCATAAAGAAGTCAAGTTACTTAAAAAAAAAATATCAATGATAAAACTAATGTACTTTTTATCTAATTCAAGTTCACCACATTGAAGAGACAACAATAAAAAAAAATTATACTTGACAAATTCATCCCAAATGGATGAAAGTAAAAATATTTAATAACAAAATATATTAATTTGTATATATAACATTTGAGAGTCATGATCTCCCTATATCATAAAAAAGATTCGTCATTGACCATGTGTGATTTGGAAATATTGTTTCCTCTATCATCTTTCACTCGAGTTATTATGTATTTAGTTAATGAAGTCAAATATAGCGAAACAAATTTCAATGTTTTTGATAGAAAGGCATGATCAGTTATAAATTTAAATGTGTTCAAATTTCATTTTTGCTACTTTTAAAGTTTTTAAGAGTAATAAATTATTTTTAAATTAGTAGACTTTTGTGAAAATTAATATCTTATGTGAAAAAACATATAGTACAACATGAATGCTTATTAGTTGAAGGTTGACTTTATGAAGAGATGCTAATTTTTACTTAAGGTAGTTGGTTAATAATTGTTACAATTATGGTAAGTAAGAAGATATAAAGATTGAATGTGTAAATATTATCAAACCAAAGAGAAAGGTGTTGACAGGAAAAAGGTAAGCAAACCTAAGAAAATACATGCTTACATTGTTTGAGAAGACAATGATGCTTTAACAAGTAGCTTATCACAAGAAGAAAGTGAAGAAGCAAACTTGTGTATTATGGTTGTATGAGTCATCATCATTAAGCTAAGTAAGTTCTCTGTCATCAAAAGACAAGCATGATTATTACCAATTGTTGCATGACTTTGAGGAATTGCATGATGAAGCTAATATAATTGATGTCATAAATAATCGGCTAAAAGGTTTAAACAACTAGCTAGAAAACTAAGTTAATTAGCTAGAAACAGAATCAACTAATTTAAAAGTTGATTTTGAAAACTTGGACATGATCTATAATTATTCAACCTATTGTAATGAAAATCAGTTGATTTCAAAACCTTGTGAAAATTTCACTATTTTAGAAAATAAAGTCAAATACCTTATAAAAACATGTGCAAGATTCAAAGGAGGAAAAAGAACTTTAGAAGTTGTTCTTGGATCTTAGAATTGTGTTTTTGAAAAGGCTGGAATGGGTTACAATTCTTTTAGCGAAAAGAAAGTCAAGAAGTTTGCTAATTTCTTTTTCACTAGCAAATCAAGTGATATATCTTTGACTACTTGTAATTATTGTATGAGAAAAGGTCATGTTTCTAAGAATTACAAACCAAGAAAATATAATGTACCTAAGGGATATTTGAAATGGATCCTAAAAGGATCAAGAAATGATTAACCATGTTGGACCTAACCTATCAAGGGTACCATGTAATGTAAATCTGTTTTGCAGGTCATAAAGAGTGACAAGAATTTTATGGTACCTAGATAGTAGGTGTTCAAGGCATATGACAGGTGATCAAACAAAATTTGAAAAGTTGAGGTTGAAGGATGAAGGATTTGTGACTTATGAAGATAACAACAAAGGAAAAATACTTGGAACTGGAGTCATAAACAATGGATCCTCATTCAACATAAAAAAAAGTGCTCCTAGTTGAAGGATTAAAGCATAATCTAATTAATATAAGCCAGCTTTATGATAAGGAATATAAAGTAGTGTTTGAACCTATTCATTATCTTATCTTTAATGCATTTGGTATCATTGTGTTAATAGGAAAAAGAGTTAACAATATGTACTTGCTTGATTTGCATAATGCATCAAATAACATACATTGTTTTCTTACAAAAGAAGATGACACATGGTTATGGCTTAATTAATTTATTTAATTATATCATAAATTATCAACCAACTATATTTGCCAAATATCTCTTAAAATATTTTTAGATATTCATAATTACTATAAAGATAAATGATATTTATCTTTATCTTTAATTTAAAAGATATTTGAGAGATTTCAACATTAATTGCAATTTAAGCCTAATAAAGATGCAAAGTAACCTTGAACTAGAATGTGTTCAACCAAGATGAATGCTCAATAGATAGTAAAAGATAAAGTGTAGGACAAAATTAAAATATAAAATTAGAAGTTAAGTGCATAATGCAAGCTGAAAACATTCGTTGAAGTCATAAACATGAAATTGGCTAGAACATTCATCATGGATTTCAACTTAGATAGTCTTAGAACCAAAATAAAAATTGAATAACAAACTAAAATAAAACTCACAATCCATCTTACAATGCAAGGTTGTTCAACATTTAGTCTTGAAGGAACTTGAAAAGAAAAACTCTAGAGCTTTTGACAACGTTCTCCATTCTCTATTCTCTTTAAAAAGTCTCTCCAAAAACTCTCCCCAAAAACTCTGCCCATATTCTAAAAGACTAAAACAAACATATGACCCTTGTTTTCTCTACCCCCTTTCCTTTTCTATTTCTTCTCTAAAAAAAATGAAAAACATTCCTTAACAAAAATCTCCAAAAAGTGCTGAAAAAGTTATTGCCCCTCCTGCTAAAAAAATTTGTTTCTTCTTATGTGAAAGTGTGTACTCTTGCCATTACAAAATTTGTTTCTATTTTGTCTGCTGATGTGGCAGTGTCCAACCCTTGCTCAGCTCCATTTAGGCAATTCTATGTGCAGCCTAGAAGCCCGTTAGGTGAATAGAGGATTTGCTCCAATGCTGTGCTAAATGCACCAATTTTTCAAAGCAAACCTAAAGTTGTTTTTGCCTTTGTAACTGCTACCATCTTCAAAGTTAAATTGCATCTTACACAATACCCCAAAAATTGTGTTCTACCCTTCAATTAATTCTCTTTGAGTGTAGAATCCAACACTAAAAGAATCAACTCATTTAGACACCTTTAGACAAAGTTATGATAAAAACAATTAGCAAAGGTCAATTATGAAAAATCAGTGTTTTTGGCTAGCGTCAAGTGGCAACTTGGCAACGCCGGACGCCATCGTGACAAGAAAAAAATCCCCTTCATCTTATCATCCCAACTTCAACCATTTTACATAATAGAAAACATAACTTTCCTTACAATTCCATATTTCCACTTCAAAATATTTCTATGCTATTAATCAAAAACTAATGAGAACAAGGCTTAACACCCCTTACCTAGGAATTCTTGATCACTTCTTCCTTCCAATAGAAAACTTTTGCACATAGATAACTCTCCTCCTTCTGTGCCCTCCAGACTTGACACCACTCTAAACACTGAAAAAAAAATACCAAAACAACTAAAATATATGCATTTTGCTCTAGCCAAAAATTTCATCTTGATCCAACGGCTAACGAAGCGGGAATAAAATATTTACCAAGGTAACTCAGAACTGGACAGCAGCTGGAGACCTTACTTTTACTCTAAAGTGCGGAAGTAACTGATCCTTGCAT
>Ga0214545_1003913_pt1 | contig 28149 bp, 8 predicted proteins | sample CNSS4metaG_FD_160064 | JGI IMG/M metagenome (GOLD analysis project Ga0214545, IMG submission 160064) | Root nodule microbial communities from cowpea collected in UCLA plant growth center, Los Angeles, California, USA - CNSS4 | ecosystem: Host-associated > Plants > Roots > Nodule | place: USA... | reverse complement strand
GCTTAAAAATGGAAGAGATGGAAGAGAAAGAGATACAAAGAGGAAGATGGAGCTGTTCCCACAAGCCCTAGCACTCCTCCAAGCTCTCCAAATGTGTTCTTCGTGCCTCCAAAATGCCAAAGATCAGATTCCCTCCGCGAAAACAGAAGAAAAAGGGGTCACTTGACACATCAGCGAAAAAGCGCGCCTGGCGGAAGGGTCTCACCGCCAAGCGCAAGCCACCAAACAGGGGGCAAGTCTTGCCGATACCGCCCGGCGGTGTCCAGTTACCGCCAGGCGGTTCGTAACAAAGGTGCCTGTCTGGCGCTTGGTTGGCACTTGACTGGCGGTCTGTTACGCCTGGCGCTTGCTTCGTGTCGCCAGGCGCTTCCTGTTGACATTTTCCTTCTTCTCCTTGCTATTTCGGGTCACTCATTAATCTGGATTTTTGGACAAAGCTTCCCATCTACAAAAAGGACACAAAAAAAATGGGGATTAGTGGTATATTTAGATAAATGTAACCCAAAATGTATTTATTTACCAAAGTAAGGTAAAATTGAGGATTAAGTAGGTTAAAAGCTTTGGAAGAGATGATTTTGCTAATGAAATATAGCTTGGATAATGGTAAAAATTAACATTATCAGTCTCGTATTTGAAAAGTTGATTTAACAATTTTAAAATTTTAATTATCAACGAATTTTACCACCAAATTTATTTTTGTTAGTAAAATCTGATAGTAATACAAATTTCTGTTACCAACAAATTTTTCCTTTAGTTTAATCTGTTGGCAATTACATACCTTAAACCTTTAGATGTCAATGTTCCAAAAATAATTTTCTATCCAAATCTGACAAGAAATTTATTATAAATTAAGTGGGTGAAATTTGTTAATAATTTAAAATATTTATTTCTGACATATTTGTTTGTCGGTAGAAAAAATGACAAATATTATCTGAGTGATATAATCTTAAAGGAAAAAGATTTGATACAAGTTATCTCCAATTTAATATGAAGGTCTGAGCATTAGACATTGTCACTTGAGCAATTCATGAACATTTTATAAATCTCTTATATAATACTAAATGTCAGCACTTAATTAGCATTAGCTTATTAATTATTCAAGGGATACATGTAAAACACACAAAACCATAAACCAATACAATTGAAACAAAACTTAAAAGTTTAATTTCAATGTGTGTGTGTGAAACTTTATAGCAAATACAATTATAACTATTAAATAAGATTTGTTTCAAAACGGATTAAAACTATTAAGAAAATGATAACCTAAATTACATTAGGTCATTTTCAACTTGACTCATTCAACTCAACCTAAAACATATATTATAATCTATATTTATTTGTATATAAAATACTTATACTTCAAATTTCAATTTAATATTTTTATTTTACTTTTATTTCTTTACATTTTAAAAAATAAATCAAAAATGAATTTTAGAAAATGGATTAACCAATATAAATTTTTTGAATAAGCCATTCCATAACTCTAAATAAATCAACATTATTGTATCACGATTTATCATAGGTCAATCTTAACCATAACTCTCAAATATAATCAAATTATTACAAGTTCACAACTACAGAATTTTACACGGCAATTAGAATAGAATATTTCTTCACAAGTTCTTTTGACAATATAAGGACAAAACTATCAAAGTTCAATCATTCAATTTTTTTTTTTTACCTTTTCTCATAAAATAATTGTTTTCCCTCTTTTTTACGTTTTAGTCACTGTTATCAGTTTTTTAAGAGAGTTAAAAGGAAACTAAATAGATATATAAAGATTAAAATATAAAAAAAAAAAGAAACTTTGTAAAGGCTAAAAGTATAAAAAAAATAATATAGTAACTAAAAAAATTACACAAATATGGAAATTATAAAATTAATTGAACCTTTTAAAGTGATGTATAGTGAGCCTTAATGAGCCTCGCCCACCATCAGCTATTGTCCCAACACAAATATTTTTTTTCTTTCTTTTTACACACCCCAATACAGATGAATACAGACACAAGATCAGACAACATAGTAATAATATAAACTATGAAAAACAACAACAAAAGCATGAGCATATCTGTTCCAAAATGTCCTGTACTTTCATAACCATAATAACCATGGGCCTCTCAGACTAGTCCACACCACTGACACCACACATTAAACAAAAAAAAGATGTTTTTTTCTCCTACATGTGATAACTCACTTTTAAAAATATTTTAAACCTTAAAAAATTATTTATATTTATAAAAAATAAACAATCGAAAGATAAATAATAGATATAAAATATGTATAAAAATTTGGTGGATATCAAATAATAGTGTCCTTAAATAAATAAATGCTGCCTTTCCCCACTTCACTCAGCACCTACTCTCACCAATCACCATTCATACCCAGATACTAGCTCCCAAAATTTTTAAACTAAACAAAAAAAATGAACTAAACATCAAACCAAGAGTTTGAAAGTTGAAACCCCCAAAGAAAGTTGCCACTCACAGTGACCAAGATTGCATTTTTACTCCTATTTCAGCTTCCTCAAACATCACAACACAACTCAGACCCACCCAAATGCCTCCCATTTCTTGCTTCCTCCTACTGACCTTCCTCTTCACCACTTCCACCTTGGACGTCGTCGTTGGAGCTGTAGGGGTGAACTGGGGCACCATGGCTTCTCACCCCCTTCCGCCCCTCAAGGTGGTGAAGCTCTTGAAGTCCAACAACATCAATAAAGTTAAGCTCTTTGATGCCAACTCTGATGTTCTTCAGTCTCTTTCTGGTTCCAACGTTGCTGTTACTGTCGGCATTCCCAACGCTATGCTAAGAAGCTTGAACTCTTCTAAGAAAGCGGCGGATAGTTGGGTCCATGATAACGTTACCCGCTACATACCTAATGGGGGCAGTGTAACTCGAATTGAGTGAGTCGGATTATTTATTGGTTCTTTTTGTTGCCCCTTTTCGTACTGGAGTTTTGTTGTGTTATTTTTTTTATTTTTGTTTTATATTTTTCATTTTGTTAAGTAATTTATTTAATTCTCAATGCTCTGTACTTTTTAATTGATTGATGATCGTGGCCATTCTAAAGGGGAGGTTTCGATTCCGTGTTTGTTATTGTGCCCATTGATGAGACATTCTGAAGAGTGAAACAAGCATCGGTGTCTGCATAAGATAGGTTTTTATATTATAGAACAATTCCATAGGTGTCAAGCTGCATGTTTTTATTTAAAACATACGAGGACTGTCGCATGCGGCATCAAAAGAGTTGCAACCCCAATAATATTGACCAAATGGTTAGCGCTCGATCCTAACAAAGATCGTCATAGGTTCCTAGCTGAAAGGAAATGAAAATAAGTAACTGCAGAATGCCAGAATCTGTACAGGGACCATTGATACTATATACCAGGAAGAAATCAGGATAATACCAATTTTCTTGAATTTACTGCTTTTGTTAGTGCCAATTTCTTGGTTCACTATACATTTGGCCTTCACTTCAGGAATACTCGGATCCTAGAAGCAAATTGTCAAAGCTGCCTTGGTAGGTAAACCATTTAAGCAAATAATATCAGGTGTTGTACTGCTTTGTGTATGCAGAAGACAGTGCAGCAGTTAGTGTTGTGCACAAACAAAATTTGCATCTTATTTTGACCTCAGAGGATACTCCCTGAGTGTGGGATGTTTTCAATAACCCTTGTTTGGTAGAGGGAGAGGAAGTAGGTGGGTGAAAAAGAACGAAATAAGTATGAAATGGAGTATGTTTGAATTAAGAGAGATAAAGTGGAAACAAGATTGTATGATTGTTGGTTTGAGAGAAAAGAAAAGAAGAGAATGTACTTTGAATAAAAGTACCTTGTCACTCTTCCAACAATGCTTACGTTTTCAAAACAATAGTAATTTTTTTTTTCTTTCTAAAAAATTAAAGCATATCAAACTTTTAACATAACCCTTGGACATAGTTGATTATGCTTGCAAACATAATCTGTCATGTTTGATAACACAACAGATTATGCATAGTTGATTATGCTAATCAATTATGCCAATAAACATAACCAGTTTGCACGCAAGAACATCAGTGGATTGAATGTTGGAGTAGTCATTTTGCCAGTTGCACAAGTAGCATATGAGGGTAAGATGGGATAATAAATGCACAAACATAATTTTGTCTCATTTCCTTGCATTTGAGAGAGGAATTTATTTTGTGTGGGGTCCACATTTTTTTTTCGTTTCATTTCTTTTCTACCAATCAATGCTCTTTCTCTTCATTTTGCCTCACTTCTCATTTTACAAACACAGTGCAAGGGTTTGTTTTTTTGGAAAACATTACTGTTTTCTTAGGATTGCATGCAAGGAGAAGAAAAGCTAGTTTACAAACTTGCCTATATAATGGTGCTGCTGCCATAAGAATGCTGGTGCTGTAGATATCTAATTCCTTCTATGCCTTAATGATTTACAAATACGTTAGTTTGAATAAACATCTTAATAACCTATTCAAGAATAAATAAAATGAAAAAAGTTCTTGTATTAAAGTTAATTTAACTCATGTATCTCAACTTTGTCATAAGTTCCTTCCCAGAAGTTGACCTTACTCCAATAGTCTTCCATGGTTTTGTGAAAAACTTGTTGTAATGGTTGTGATTTCCAATTGTCTTCAAGCTTTGGGATGTGCTTTGTTTCTGAGAAGGTAATTCAAGATCACATTCTATAATATATGGTTCTTACCCTGTAGTTGTAGAACAAGCATATTCTCCCTTCCATTGGTCACCATAATATTAGTGGAATGCTTTAGAAGGTAAAATGTAATCACATAATAGAATGCTCACCACTGGATAACAAAACCAATGCAGTGGTTAAAAAAAGCCCCGTTCATGTTCTAGTGAACAGTGTATTTTATCAATTTTGGGGAAGATGGAATGACAATCTTGTCTCATGTTATCTTGGTTAGGATTTAATCAGCTAACAGAAATTGGAACTAGCTACTAAAGAAATTCATCTAGGTAGGGCCACTGAGCTGCAATGTTGGATCTATTTTCTGGAATTGCAACTCAAACTTGACATAAATAAAATGAGTTATGTTATGCATGTGGTTCCCTCTTGGCATGGCTCTAAATGTGACTTTTGCAGATATGTTGCAGTTGGTGATGAGCCTTTTCATAAAAGCTACGGTGAACAATTTCATCCCTTCGTAATTGGAGCTGCTATGAACATTCAAGCAGCTCTAAAGAAAGCAAAATTGGACAGCAAAGTGAAAGTTGTGGTTCCCTGCAGCTTTGACAGTTTTGAAACAGGATTTAACACGTCCTCAGAAGTGCATTTCAGGCCTGATGTCAACAAAACCATGACCGAGCTCCTCATGTTTCTTGGTAAGCTAGGATCACCATTCTTTGTCACCATTTCTCCGTTCATAACCCACCTTGAAAACAAAAACATTTCGCTGGATTTTTCCCTCTTCAGAGAAACTGCACGCCCTCATAGTTTTAGCCATAAGACATACAAAAACAGCTTTGACTTGAGCTATGATACTGTGGTTACTGCATTATCATCAGCAGGATATCCTAATATGGACATTGTTGTGGCAAAGATTGGTTGGCCAACCGATGGGGCTGCGAATGCAAGCTCAAACCTTGCTGAAACCTTCATCAAAGGCCTCATAAACCACCTTCGTAGTAACTTGGGCACCCCACTCAGGCCACATAAGCCACCTCTTGAAACATACATTTTGAGCCTTCTTGATGAAGATCAAAGGAGCATTGCTTCTGGAAACTTTGAAAGGCATTGGGGTTTGTTCACTTTCGACGGTCAAGCAAAGTACCGGGTGGATCTTGGCCAGGGTTCAAATAGCCTAGTGAATGCTCAAAATGTTGAGTATCTCTCTTCCAAGTGGTGTGTTGTGAACAACAATAAAGACCTGTCAAATGCATCTGCCAGTGCTTTAGAGGCTTGTGCAAATGCTGATTGCACTGCACTATCTCCTGGTGGATCTTGCTTCAATATCAGTTGGCCTAGTAACATATCATATGCTTTTAATAGTTACTATCAGCAGCATGATCAGAGAGCTGAAAGCTGTGACTTTGCAGGTCTAGGTTTGATCACCACTGTTGATCCATCCATGGATCATTGCAGGTTTCCTATTGAGATTCGCATCTCTCATGCAGAATTTCACAGGCTGTGTAATTTCCAGTGGCTGATTTTGCTTGTTACAACCCTCTTGGCTGCAGCTTTTTCTGTTTGACATAGGTAAAGAAGAGGATCATTTTTGCATCCCCTGCCTGCTGTAATTTTGTTGCAGATGTATATTGTTGAATCGAAAATGGTTAGCACATTTTCTTTAATTTACACATGCAGGTCAAATCTGAAGGATGCCACTTTTCTCTTTTACTCATTGCATACATTTCTTCTGATTAATCAAATGCATGTAGCTGATATGAGATTACTATTTCCAGAACGTGAGTGAAAGAATTATCACAAATCTTCATGATTTACAATGCATATACAATTATGTCCTAACACATTACAAGTCCAATTAGAGGAGTACTTGGTTGCAATTTTCCTTTTTAAGTTTCTTAGTGATATATACTTAAGTTTCTCTTGTATTAGGTTAAGAAAGTTTCTTAATTTGCTTTTTTATATTTGAATTTAAATGAAATGCGTGGATGTTATAAATCCTTATACACTATTATTCAATCTGAGACTCTCAAGTAATTGAAAATTGTAGATTTCTTTTATAATGATTATTTTGCGTGTTGTACTTAATATAATTAAATTTGTTTGGAAAATAAAGATTTTATATGGATAGAATCTCAAATTAAAGTCTTCTTACATTTACAATGGTAAATATGTTATTTTTATTCCGTGTTTTGTTTTTGTAAATAATTGTAATCAAAGAATCAATCTAGGGATAGCGTTTGATCTTATTTTACAAGATAGAACTAATAAGAAGTTTGACTTATAAGAAGGGATGACTTAGTGTTGACTTTGAAATGATGTTATTCGTGTATGGAGGTTTTTATTTTAAAGGCAACTGATATTGTAATTTTGTGTGAGATTTATATTTAAAAAAAACCTTCGTTATAGATCTAGAATAAATTCTTTTATGTGAAAAATTATTTAAATAACTTTAAACAATATTTTAACGTGATTTATGAAAATCTAACATGAAAGCAAACACGTTGGCTTTCGGAAAAATCAGGTTTAATTCTCATACTAATGAATATAATTAGTATTTTAAATTCCAAAAAAAAAAATCTTATGTAATTTCCTAACGTATTCTTTATCTTTCTAATTCGCTCTTCATTTATTTTTACTATACCATACTTTATTTAACGATTGTCTTAATCTTAAAAATACAAAGGATAATTTAAGAAAAAAAACATGTATACTGTTTATTAGTTTTGCAAAAATAACTATTTTCTTACAAAAAAAGATAAGTAATTTAAAGTACCTTATAAATAATTGTAAAGATAGCGTGGGCCGATGCCTTGTGAAAGAGGTTTAAGGCCTTCAGTGCTTGGCCCATTTGATTTCACAGTGCTTTCTTTACATCACTTCACAAACTCGTTGCTAAAAATCTCACTGATTTTTCGTCTTTCGCGGTCCCAACGAACCCTAGATCGGATCATGTCTGGAGCATACGGTCAAGACGGCGGTGGCTCTGCGCCACCGTCATATGGAGCCAGCGGCGGATACGGTTCCGGTGGTGGTAGTTATGGAGGCGGAACCTATGGAGGGGGCGGTGCTGGTGGAGGATATGGTGGTACGGATGGCGGTGGTGGTTACGGAGCGAAAAACAGCGGAAACGGCGGCGGATATGGTGGTAACGATGGCGGAGGTTATGGAGGAAGGAGTGGCTACGGTGGAAACGATGGCGGAGGCTATGGAGGAAGAGGCGGTGGTCAAGGTGGCCGGGGAGGTGGAGGATTCGGTGGTGGATATGGCGGTCGAGGTTTACTTTTTGCTGCTTTTTTCAATCGTTCTAACTATGAATTTGTTTTTGCCCTATCGTATTCATATTTAATGTGAAATTCTGCAGGTGGAGGTGGAGGTGGCGGTGGCGGATATCAAGGTGGTGATCGCGGAGGTCGAGGTGGCGGTCGCGGCGGAGGCGGCCGTGGCGGCAGCGGCAGAGATGGAGACTGGCGTTGCCCTAACCAAAGGTATTTGGTTTCTTACTGTTTACATTTTGCTCTTGAAACCGTTTTTCTTTTTAAATTAGATATAAAACTGTGAGAATTTACTGCTTTTGATTCCTTTGTTTTTCATTTGATTCGGAATTGCTATTATGTGTAGTTGTGGGAATGTGAACTTTGCGAGAAGGGTTGAATGTAACAAATGCGGTGCTCCTTGTCCTAATCCGAATAGTTCCAATGAACGTGGTGGAAGTGGTGGCGGTGGGGGTGGTTTTAGTAGAGGGGGAGGTGGCGGTGGCGGTGGCGGTGGGGGTTATGGTAACAATCGAGGGGGAAGATCTGGGAACTATGATGGAGGGAGAGGTAATGACTATAACAGTGGAGGGGGTCGATCTGGGAACTATGATGGTGGAAGGGGTAATGACTACAATAGTGGAAGGGGTGGTAGTAATGACGGTAGAGGTGGTTCATATAGAGGTAATCAAGGTAGAGAAGATGGTAGCTACGGTCAAGTTCCCGCTCCTAATGCCCAATCTTATGGTGGTGCTGGTGGAAGCTTCCCACCCTCTTACAATTCTTATGGTGGGAATGCAAGTTATGGAACTGATGCAGTTCCTCCACCTTCAAGTTATACTGGCGGACCTAATTCCTATCCTCCATCATATGGGGGTAATGCCGGTGGTTATGGGGGAGATAATCAAGGGGATGGGCGGAGTGGTGGTAGATCTGGGCCTCCGTCTGGTTATGACAATAGTTATGGTGCTGGTAATCGAGGTGGATTTGGTGGGTCTCCTGCCGAGCCCCCAGCTGCAGTGAAGCAGTGTGATGAGAATTGTGATGACACTTGCGACAACTCTAGAATCTACATCTCAAACCTTCCACCAGATGTGTCAATTGAAGAATTGAGGGAACTTTTTGGAGGCATTGGACAAGTAATATTCTGATCTTTTTACATTAGAGATTTTCACAAGCTTTAGCTTTAATGAGTCATATTGTGAATTTTGTTTGATGAATCTTGTATATAATTAAGTGGAATGCTACTTTCAGTGTAGACTCGTGTCTTTTTGAAGCGTAAGCATATTGATGAGTTATATTAGCAATAATGTTTTATACAAGAAATGTTTAGTACCTTGTGGGGAAATAATAGTATTTTTCCTGACTATTCCTTGAAGGAGGCTTAATGTGTCAGTAATTCTGTTGCATGTTTTAACTATATAGGTTGGAAGGATAAAACAGAAGAGGGGCTACAAAGATCAGTGGCCTTGGAACATTAAGATTTACACTGATGAGAATGGAAATAACAAGGGAGATGCTTGTCTTGCTTATGAAGACCCTTCTGCAGCACATTCAGCTGGCGGTTTTTACAATAGTACTTAACTGAACAATTTCTTGATTTTTATCTTTCCGTCTAGCTTTTATATATATACCGTGTTTCATATGTAAACAGACATTAATAATAAATATTTCATTTCAGATTATGATTTGAGGGGTTACAAAATCAGTGTTGCAATGGCAGAAAAATCTGCTCCAAGAGCTCCACCTGCTTATAACCAAGGGTATGTATTACAGACTGAATTATTTCGGACTTCTATAAGAGTATTTGTCACTTATTTGCATTGTAAATTGTTTGGTTGATAAATTATTTTGGGAACTGTCTGTAAATTTAGCAATCATGTGCTATCTATATTTATTACACAACTGATCACTGTGTTTGAATGTTTCTTTTTTCAAAAATTTATGTCTCTTCTGAAACTGAATATTCGGTAATTAACTGTTGTTCTATAGGGGCAATAGGGGTGGCTATGGTGGAGATAGACGCCGAGACAACTATAGAGATGGAGGTGGCTCTGGGCCTGATAGGCGTGATCATTATGGAAACCGTTCTCGTCCGTACTAGGAGCTTGGACATTGAACGTTTTATGTACTATGAATTGTGGGCTGAGGGTTTAATTATTTCAGTTGGCTGGTTTCTTGAACTGGAAGCAAAGAGGTAGGTTGTTCACTTACTTTGAGCAATACCTCTTCCGCTCCTTTTTTGTTTCAATTGTCTAGATGGTGGGTTTTGAATTTAGCCAGGGATTAATTTAATCATGTGAATGTTTTTATAGAGGCAAGTGGATAGTCTCCCAATTGCTTGCTGCTAAGGTAGGTGTTGAATATTTCAGGTGAGTGCCGCTTTCACGTAAATGTGCCTAATACTTGCTTGGAAATTCCTTGTGTCATAATGTGGATAAGTGCTTGCAGTTCTCGCTCATCCCATGTGGCATCTGGTACAAGCGGGTGTTGGCATTAATTAATAGAATGTTTTATGTTAGTCATGGTTCCATAAATCAATAAATCTTAATTACAATGTTTAAAGTTTCAAGTAAAATTGGTTGTTTGTAAGGAGAGAAGTAAATCGGGCTGCCAGTTTGCTTTAAAATTGAAGCCTTTTGTAATCAAATCTATCATGAGTTATTCTACCGTGGTCAGTTTGATCTCGAGGCTTTATGAAGTCTTGTATTTTTTTTTTTGTTTAAATTAGCTAAGCCTTTTAGCTAATTTTTAGCACTGAAAAGAATTCAATTTACTCTAAATTGTTTTTATTTGAAGTGTTGAAAAAACACTATTTCTATGAAATTTTTCTGTGTAGAGAGTTGCAAAGATGATGCATTTTTTATGGATAGAGCCGATCAAGGTTTTCAATCTAGGTTTTTTTAAATATTTTTTGGAGATTAACTAGATGAAATAGTTCCATATATTCTTTATTAAGTAGATCATGAACTTGTATTAATAGCTTATAGATGTGAAAAGAACTCTTGCATATACTTTGTCTGATGTATATAATGCAGAAGCCATTGGTGTTTAGTCTTGAATCCTGTTTAGCTATCTTATGGTTTGCATTCTTATTTTATATTTTTATGCTTTTGCACTGGATTTGGTCCCTTTGTAACTGTAATTTACCTAATAGCCAATAGGGAAGTCAAGTGTCTTTTGGACTTCATAATACGGCATGTGTTGCTTTTGGCAAGCTAACTATTGGAGTCCTCACTTCACAGTTGCTCTGCAATTCAAGTTTGGTTCTCCTTTTATCTTATAAAATTAGTACAGTTGCACTGCGAGTTTGTTTTAATGTTCACACATCTATATCCGGTGGCGTTTGCATATTTGGTACTTGCGAGCAGAACTTTCTTCTCTGGGGCTATTGTGGGTGACAAGTGTCGTTGCTTCTAAACCGTGCTTGTTCATTTAGTTCCTTATCAACGGATGCTATATATTTCAAATGTACTTTGACCCCTATTGTAGATTGTGTTAGCCTGTTTGATTTGTCGGTTGTGAATTTTTACTTTAAACCTTGTCATTCTTGGTTTCATGGGATGAACATTTGCTTCACCAGTTATTAAAATATCTGTCTTTTTGACCGTTATTTCGAAGTGTGGGTTCTCATGTTTTTGAAGTAATCATCGTCGTTGTAATATTTTACAGATAATTTGTTCGATATAACAGTCTTTATGAAATCCTGGAGTCCGACAGCATATTTTTTATTTTAACCAAAATTTAGTCATTTACGTACTGCGCTTGCGGGAACAATTTTAAATGACAGAGCACTTGGTGTAGTTTTAGGAATATGTAAATGCCGGTTCCGTAGTAAGACTTTCGAGCTGTTTTCAGATACTCGATGTAAGTGGTGAATGGTGTGTTTTAATGTTTTGAATAATATGGGTTGCATAGAAATTGAAAGAATTTGTGTTATTTACTGGGGAGATAATATTTCACCCGAAATTGTAGTGTTGGTTTACGGAGTTAAAATGTCTACTAAAATAACTCAATTTTGTTAAAAACTTTGTAAGTTGAATTACCAAAAACAATTCCGAAACTGTTGTTTGATAATCAACTTTATTTTGTTTAAATTCTAAATGAAAGTAGTGGAAGGACGTCGTAATAATTAATGGAAAGGAGCTTACAAAAGGAATTATTTAGAATAAATACGCAGGGAGGGATGCACGATCTTAATGTTACCCCAACCCAAGGCATACTATTAGTATTACGATTTTACTAATAGAGATACACAATTCCTAGATAGGTTTTAATAAATTTACACAATTCTTTTAAATTTTAAATGGGTATGAAATTGCAATATATTGTTATTCTTAATCATGAGAAAAAAATAATAATACCTTTCTAATAACTATCTTCGGAAACATTCTTTTTAAAAGTTTTGGCAAATACGAATATTTCACATTCTTAACCTTTATATGAATTGAATATCATAATCGCCTCCATTCCCCCTTGCTCCATTTTGTTCGTATGTATTATTAAACTTTACGAACTTTCATAACCATGACATATGCTTTTAGTCTAAATTAGTAAAAAATTAAAATATTAATTTGGAACAAGAAACCAACTTATCGCATTATTGCTCCTAAGTCAAGTCAATAACTTCAACGGAGCTACACAAATAAATTGTATGAATTTCAGTCTTTATTGAATAAATTCTACTCTGAATTTTATTTTTGAATAAGTTTTAATGGTAAAAAGGTGTGTTATTCACACTCCATTTCTTTATATTCAAACCGTTTTAAAATTTCAAACTTGAATCTAGTTCCAAAGACGTTGCCTTGACCGCCAAATATCTCTATTTCCCGCGCAATGTCACATTCTGACGAGCAGCTTTCCTTTCTTCGTTCTCTAATCCATGGCAGAAGGTTTTCTCTCTCCAACTTCGCTCTATCTATCTATCTCTCTTTGTATCTGTCCAGTCATCTAACATTTCATTTCATTTTTCGCAGTTTCTGCGACGCAACCATCAGATTTCTCGAATCGCTTTTAGTCTCCAAGGACGTGAAATCGTTCATCGAAGTTCGCTCCAGCTTGACGGACTTCCTCAGATCTGAATCTCTCTCCGTTATTCGCTCCATTGCCTCTAAAACCGTCCACGAGAAGCTTCTCGTTCTCGAATTCTTCGTCCGCGCTTTCGCTCTCGTCGGAGATCAACAGGTTTTCTAACTGCTTCTCAGTTTCATATTGTTCTATTAAAAAAAACGCTGTCTCGTTCCCTTCTCGTGTATTTTATCTTCTCTAGTTTCCTATTAAATCTCAAAACATCAAAACAATAACAATTAATACAAAATGTGCCGATTTATTTAGTTGCTATTAAACTACTCGCGCTAATTTTTTTTTTCTCGCATGTTTTCGGTTTCATTTATGCAAGAGTTGTTTGGCACTGAGATACGAGGCTTTAGTAATGCGAGAACTCAAGTCCGCTAGTTGTCAATGGCTACGAGTTTCGCCTGAAGAATGGTTAAGATTTGTGAAGGACGCGGTGCGCAACCGTTTTCACGCCGTTGCAGAGAAGGTAGGAGTGATACATATTAATTATATTTTAATTGTATACTGGAATCTTCGACATGAGACATAGCTAATGCTTTCTTTGAAACAAAAAATAGTAGAGTTTTGATTGCATGTAGTGAAACTGTATTTGTACATTTGAATTATTGAACCGTGCTAAGGGTATGTTGTGTAAGTAATTAGGATTTCATGAAGATGCTTTAACAGATTTAGATTCTATTTGGATAATTTTTTCTTTAATCAATTATAAGTTTGTAGAAGTAAATATGACAAAGTTTTTCTGAACGTAGCGTTCAGAAAATTTAGTTGTGTCCGTGTGCTTAATGTATGCTTGGCGATTAGGCATGTGAAAATGCTTTGTCGTGCCTTGAGAATAACGATGATCATAAGCCTGGAGGAGACATGGTTTCTAAAAACTTGAAGAGCATTATCAGTGAGATTACAAGGCTCAGGAATTGTGCAATGACATCGGTTTCTTCACGATCTGGTATCTCCTCACTCATACATTAATTGATTTTATTGAGCATTCTTGTGATTAATGTTCTTTTAAATGTATGTCCATCCCTTATTTTCAGCTTTGCCTCTATGGCACAGTTTTCCATTATTTGAACTAAAGATTTTGGTTGCAATAAGTAGCCAAAATTTTTTAAATTTGTGCAGCATATTTGGTCCTCTACTTTTGTGTTTGGTTATACAAAAATGCCCAGGTCTTCTAAGGTATCTTTTATCTCGAGATTTGCTTTGTGATAGGAGTTTGCACTTTGGTTACCTCGTGTACATTATTGATAATTTGACATCTTACCGTCTTAAGAGCATAGAATATCTTTTCTTGTTCCCAAATAGAACAGCTTTTATTTGTAATATTGTAAATAGGTTGAAGAGTGTATTTTGGTTAAAGTTTTCTAGACTATTCTACTTTGATGTTATTATTTACCTCTTTGTATTCTATTCGTTACTACAAATTGGTGTTCGTTTATTCCTACTCTTATTTATTTGTGCTTGTGGAGACCGAAGAAGAGCCTTATAATGTAATGTCATACACTTCTCTAGATGGTTATATAGGATATTGTATATGTTATTCCCATGGACATTGATGTAAAGTGGATTTTCATATGCTTTCCCGAATGGATTTGTGCTTTATGGGTAGTCATTTGTTCACTGTTAGTGCTGCTTCGTGATATTAGTTCAGGTTCAGACGGCAGAGTACCTAAAAAGGAAGACAACATTGCAGCAGAAGTCGGACTTACTCAACAAACAAAAACGATGTCTAGCAAGCACTTCTTTCAGAAATGGAATTAAGAGACAGAATATACGGAAGTTACATGAACACCAACGTCTCCTACTGATCAGCGAGGACGGCATCCAAATTTGAGGTCAAATGATCAATTTAACTGTGACTTCTTTTCAGTGAACTTATTCAACGCCAAAGCACATGAAGTTTTTTAAATTTCTTTCCTTCCATTTGATTGTTAATTCTTGGTTAGTTTCTGGTGATTTTAGTTTTTACGCGTTGAAAAAGCAAGTTGTTTAACCATATAACATGGTGGTACTACTAAAACTAACATTTTTTTTGTTATCAGTTAAAGCCGATGTTGCAGATTTCGAACTCCCATTCAAAGGTTTGAGATCGATATTGTAATTTGTTTCGTACTCTCTCCCCACTCTCACAAATATAGTAACATCTGTTTGGCTGGTAATATCTACGTGGACTCTCCATACTGCAATTAGCATGTATCCATCTTTCAAGGCTGCAACAATGTTCGATGGATGACCATACTATGACGTTAAACCAACCCTAGAAATAATCGAGCAATGGTGGGAAAGGGTTCGGCTTAGGCTAGCTTTTATACGATAGGAGGAGCCTAGCATGGATTATAAACCAAAGGTTTTAAGACTTGATTTATACCTTATCAAGTTTAATACTGTTAAAAAAAACATTTAAAAGTCTATTTCATAGAAAATTGTTAAAGAAATCTTGAAAATACTTCTAAATATATAAAATGCATCTTACATGTAGGTCTTTCTTTAAAATAAAATAACATACTTTAACAAATATCGCATTAAACATTGTTAGAGTGTAAATGTGGTATGAAATCCTGAATAAAAGACATGCATTTTGATTGAATCCAAGTGATAAAGGTTTCAGTTGAATGTGGAGTTAAGTTCGCTTGTTTAATTTTATGACTATGTTTTAGTTCCATATTTTATACATATTAAAATTGTTAGAAAATGAATTATAATTCAAAATAATAAAATATTATTAAACTTAATATCGCGTTATCATTTAATGATGTTGATAAGTAAAAGGATGTATGAGAACCAGTGATGGATGAAAATGTGAAAAGTCAAAATTATAGCAAGTTTTAGTACTGCATAAAAAATATCAATATATTTATAAAAACGAAGCTTATTTTCATATCATGGAAAATAAATAATTATTATATCACTTTTTAATTATTTATGTCAAAATATTTATGTAAATAGTTAATAGTCAGCTTAATTGAATTACATAATGTTCAAATAAAAAAATAAAAAAAAAACTTATGATATCAAGATCAATTAAAAATAAAAATTAGCTTATGATATCAAGATCAATTAAAAATAGAGTATTAAAACTGTTTATATAAAAGGTATATAAGAGGATCCTTGTGTGTGTCAGCTCTGATCAGGATTCAATTTAGTTTTTTCAGTACTTTTTTTTATGATTGAATTGGTTTGTTTTAGAGAAAGCAATATTTAAATTATAATTTCATGTTTAAGCTAGAGATATAACTATAAGTTGTAATTAAGAAATCCAAGTATCAAATCGTTTACACCAATAGCTTTTGGTATGATAAATGTTAGATGTTAGTACGTAGTAAGGAATGATTGAACATCATTTTAAAATGGATTCTACCGTAATATTTCTGATAAAATATATAAGTACTAAAAGAGCTTATACAAAACTATTCACTAAAATTATTCATACAAAATAAATTAATAGTCTATACTTTACCATTCTATATAATATTATACACCAATATACTAATTGTTTGATCAGCTTGATTTACTAAAATATGCAACAACAAAAAAATGTGTATGATTCAGAAAATTGTAGAGGTCTAAAAAGGTGTGAGTGAAATCAATTTGTATCCGACATTATTCCATAGCATTTTTCACGTGCCTTGCATGTCTAATTAAAATCAAACAAAAGAATTGACTGGAATTTTCAAACTTTTAATACTCTGCGCCCTGTCCACGGACTACGAGTTCTTCGTATGTTTAGGTTAAGTTTGAACTGTTTTAATTTGTTATAAAATTCAAACATAACACAATTAAATTTTCAAATTGCATTACATAATAGATGCATTGAGTTAAGTTTGTAGTTTAAAATCAAGTTTAATACTCAATTTATATTTAATTAATTTGAGTTGTGTTCCATTCACAGATTTAAAATAATTTTGACCCTCTTACGAAAATTTATACTGCGAACTTTAATGGTAATGCTAAAGTTTTATAATTTTGCATATAATTATGTCATTAGTTTTATCCTGAAACTTTTTAAATTGTACAGAATCTCACTGTTGCACTTGCACTCATTGGAAACCTTATGGCCGTCCAAATTTCCATCTCAATTTTATAATTTCTTAATTTTTCTTATCATCTAATATATTCAAAATGGGCGGTCTAAGTTGATAATTATTGGAATTGAGGTTGCCCTGCAGGTAACAGATCATGATCATGTGCCTCCTAATTATTAATATTATTGCGCAGAGTTTGGTCATATGAAACAAACAAGTTGAAATTTTACGACGATCACATTGGGAACACAACTCCATCAACTCCTGCAGGTGAATTCAATTTCAACTTATAACCCCATGGCTACCAAATTTCCTGTCTTGCTTCATTAGTCAAACCCTACCTTCAATTTCGTAGCTGCTGCCTAATAACCTCGTCTCATTTGTAAGACCTGGATAAAAGAATGTTCAACCTTTCTTCCGCTATTCCATATTCAAAATCATATTACTTAACAAACCCTAAATCTTAAACATCTTTACTTGATAATCTTTTCAATTGCATTATCGTTTTTTTATTCTCTTAAAAAACATATGCTTATATATTATATATTTATTATTTCAAAGAAACTTTTGTTTTTTATTTTCTTCGTTATTCTCCACATTTTGTGGAACCTAAAAGTTTAGATTTGGACAAGACCCACACATAAGGTTAGAAAATATCATCATTTTCAAGAAAATATGGTAAGATTATGCATACGGATGGATTTTATTGTCTTCGGAATCAAACACAAATCTTGACTTTACAGGAGCAAAACGCTTACTAGCTGGGTGGAGAAAGGGATTTAATATCATCAAATTTGGAAAATAATGATAGGATTTGTAGAATATAAGCATTTATTTCTATGGAGTTCTGTATGTTTAATCTTTTAGATTGATTCGTATGAGTCAATTTTGGGTTACATGTAATTCAGCTAGCACCGCTTAGAACACTAAGAATAACTTACTGTGTATTTGATATTGGGAAAACCATAGGCGATGAGATTAATGTAGGTGGTTTAACGAAAAAATAAAGTTATCTTAGACATGTGAACTTTGATTTTAATATATAGATTCATTATGTTATATATTTTTTCATATATTTTTACTCAGTTTTTTATTTTTCTTATTTTATTTATTTCCTTTCATTAAATACTTTAACTTTTACCTTTTTCTAATATAGTTTTACTCATTCATTTTATTTTATTTGAATTATAACTTTGGTCCCTATTTTCATAGCAAAATATTAATTTAGTTCCTCTATTTTTTCTTATCTCAATTTGGTTCATATTTTGGAAAATTTGATGCAATCGAGTCATTTTCATTAGTGGTACAGTAACAACGTTAAATGAGGTGTTATGTGTCAATTTCAGGATTTTTTGAAATTTTTATTTATGTTTTTGAATTTCTTTTAAAAAATAAATAATTTATCACGTGTCAAGATGTCATCATGTCATGTGACAGCGACAATGCCACATGCCACTTGTATGTCAGGTGTTATTTCCACATTCTTAATTTGGACCCTTTATTTTAATTTTTGTCTCAATTTTTGTAAAAATTGAGTAATTTTGTCCTTTTCCAAATTGAAACTGTAAGGCCCAATTATTTCTGTCATCTTAATTTTAAAGGCTGCCCAATCTTTTGGGCCTAATTGGGGTTGGCCCAATTCAATTTCTGACCTAAGTTATCCCAAAACCCTAACTTGTAACCACTCTTCATGAAAACAAATTTCCATACACCTCTTAGAGCAGCTGTCATCATCCTCTGCTAGGGTTTGGAGAAGTCACAGTCTAGCAAGCTCAGCCTCATTCTTCCGTTCCGCGTAAGTCTCTCTCAACTCGAGCTCTATGTTCGTTTCGTCTCTTCTTTACGTTCTCAGTTAGAGCTTTCTAGTGAGCTCGTTTTGAACTTGTCCTACTGGTTTCAGTTCGCGAAGCCGTTCCTTAAGCTACTGTCCTTCACCGCTCGAGTATCGGAACCCTAGCTAACATTTCCCAAGTATGGGAAGCTAGACTATTCATTTGTGGTTGATAAACTGTCTGGTTTGGTTCATCTGTTGCGTGCATGTGACAATATTGAATGTATATGGAATTGTGTTTGAATGTTTGGTGTGGGAGTGTACTGTTTCTGGGTTTGTAAGTGTCGAACAGTGGGAGGAACCTGTCATGTTCGCCCAGGCGAGCTCATCTCGTCTAAGCGAGAATTACAGGTCCTCGCCCAGGAGTTTTCCTCAAATACTCGCTTAGGCGAGTTGATTGTGTTTTGAGCGAAAAACCATCTCGCTCAGGCGAGATGGCCTCGCCTGAGCGAGCCCTCGCAAAAACTCCCAGGCCCCTTGACGCAATCTTGCCTAAGCGAGAGCCTGCTGCTTGAGCGAGGGCACTCCCCTCGCCTGAGCGAGGGTCTCTAGCTTGAGCGAGACCCGCTGTAGGTCGCGCTGTTTTTCCATGGTTGGTGTTTGTGAACTGTTTGTGGTGTGATTCCACCCTGATTAAAGTATGAGACTCGATAAAAAGCATGGAAATTTGTAGTTATTAAACTGTATGTATGATTTGGAATGAGGTGGGTATGAAACTTTAACAAGATGGTTGGTACTAAAGGGACATGGTTGTGGTATGATGATATAAACTTGTATTCGTGCTCCAGCAGGAGTGAGCTGGTATTGATTTCGCTGTGGTATATGAACGAGTATGATTTATAAAGGTTGATTTGAGGTTATATGTATGATGAGTATTCCTTTGATGTTGATTATGATGTAGTTCGTGTGAGTGCGTAATTTCTTGGAGTCTCTAGGTGAGACTTTTCAGGGTCGCGCTTCAGTGGTTGGGACGTAATTCCATGGCCCCTGTTAGTGGGTGTCCATGGTGGTGCCCCATCTGTATAACTAGGTAAGGATTCAAGTTAAGGTTGCATTCTAACACTCTAAGGAGTCAGTTAGTCTCACTCAGAGCGGGCTGACTACTGTGGTGAGAGTAGCAGGAGGCCTAAAATTCTTTAAGGGCTAACCCTGTGGTGAGGGAAAATTGATCCATCGTAACACTTGTAACACATAACTCGTGGGTGAGCAGAGGTATCCACCACAAGTGCGGGCATCCGCTGAATCCGACCAAGTTATACGTATCCGGATGAGTCAAGTTGAGTCGTAGTGTATTGATTGAGAGTCATAACATGCTTGGATGATGTATGGATATTGAATGGTGAGAACTATATTTTGGACTGTATGATATATGTTGTTGGCACTAGCTTACCCGGTTTATTGTGTGATTGTCTTGTATGTGGTTCTTCTTTCTTGCGATGATCATCAATTAAATTGATGGGAGCAGATGAGCGAGGTTCCAGAGGTCAGCAAGGAAATGGAGATTCCGTTGCATAGTCCGTGTGGACTAGTTTATGTTTCTGTATGAGTTTATTTAGGGTTGCGACCTATGTATTTGTTCGCCCTTAGATTTATGCACTCTGGTTAACTTTTCCTCTAGTTTCTTTTGGGCATCGTGGTGTGCCATGGGTTGTTTGGAGTGGAGTTTCAAATTTCCAGACCACGCTTTTATGTTATCAGTCTCGTGACATTCCTTTAATTTCACGTACTTAATTAAATGGGGTGTTACAGAAACCATATTTAATTTCTATATAAATGTACACAAATATTTCTATCAAAATTGATATGTTTAAGTAAGTATTTTTAACAAAACTAAGTTTACTTAAATTTATATTTTACATTGAACTTGATTTAAAATTGTTTTAAAGTTGTTAATAGAAAATAATGTTAATAGAAAAAAATTTATAAATTATATTGATAATTTATTACATCATACTTTAATATTATTTTTTTATTGAAATTTATATTTCAAATAATTTTATATTTTTAAAATGTTTAAAGTTCAATAATTTTCATACAAATGTTTGAGTTGGTGTAAAAATAACAATTATAAAAATTTTAAAAATAATTTTAACTATTACAATAAAAAACAAATAAATTTAAATTTTGAAAAAAATTTTAAGTAAAAAGTTGAATGTGAAACACAAATTTAAATAAACTTAATTATGTTAAAAATATATAATAAAAATATATCAAATTTTATAAAAATATATGTATAACATTTATATAAAAATTAATTTTTGTTTCAATTTGGAGAGGGACGAAATTGCACAATTTTTACAAAAATTGTAACGAAATTGAGCCAAATTAAAATAGAGGAACTAAATTGAGAATGAGAAAATGACACATGGCATAATATTGACATGTGGCATTATCATTACTACATCACTCTTCACTACCACGTGACACGACGACAGCTTGACACGTGTCAATTTTTTTTTTATTTTTTAACAAAATTCAAATAAATTAATAATAATAATAAATTCAAAAAATTCAGGAACTGACACGTGGCACCCTTTAACACTGTTAGTATACCACTAGGGAAAAGAACATGATTGCATCAAAATTTCTAAAACATGGAACAAATTGAGATAAGAAAAAAAATAAAAGGATCAAATTGAGATAAGAAAAAAAATAAAGGAACCAAATTAATATTTTACTACAAAAATGGAGATCAAAGCGATAATTAAACATCTTATTTTCAATCAGCCTTTTCCTTTCTTCACCAATTTCATCATTAGAGATTTTATTATCTGCAGGTTCCTATTCCCTTGGTTTCTCTTAAAATTTATTTAGAATTGGATACGTGTTTCAAATTAGGTGTAAAGTATTTTTAGAATGAGTAAGGGTTATATTTCATATCATTGTTTAGCATGATTTCTTAGATTTTAAAAAATATTTATATATAACAAACTTTATCGATTTAAAAAAATTTATATTATATGGTATTATGTATCTATTGGTATTGTTCATTTAAAAAAAATATTATTAGTGAAATGCATCTTTATACTCTTCTAATTCTATTAATTTAACAAATAATATTAATATTAATATATTACAATATTGATTTGTGATTTGGCACTAGCATATAAATATTTTCATTATTATGGTTTATAAATATTTTGAGTGTTTTGTGTAACTTTTTTTTGTTTAATTACATAATCTGGTTAGATTTATAGAAGGGGTTTGAGACCTGAGCCTAACTACATAAGACATTGACACCACACTCAATTCAAAACCTGAAGGTAATGGGTTTATGGATTTTTATCCTTATATAGTGCTATATTTTCTTATTTCTAACCAATGTGGGACTTAGACTCACACTTGAATTTCTAACGTACAAGAACTGGAATCATTTGTCTCAATTCCTCAAGAACTAGTTAAATTATTTGAAAAGATAATTAAAGTTAAGCATTCTAATACTACCATCAAAACATAAATATCACACATAATAAACGTGATTTTTCTTCTTTAATAATTTATGAAAATAAGGATGTATGTATCTAATTAGATTTTGGATGATATTGGTATTTTTTTTTAAGTTCCAAAAAAAATTTAGTCTTTTGGAATGATGTGTGGATTAGGAGAACTCGATTTGGTCGAATGATATGTTACCAACTAAAACTTTGGTTCTTTGAAAGTTGTTGGACCATTTACCTATTGATTTTGATGTTAAAAAAAATGATTAGTTTTATGTTCTATGTGTGAAAATAATATTGATTTTTTCTCCCATTTGTTCTTTCGTTGTTTTATGCAATTGTGAGAATGGTGAAAGAAGTTTTTCAGGATTTGTAGTTTTCTCCTTTGGATGTGGTTGTTTAGTTTATGAAATTTTCTTGTAGTTTTTTGCTTAAAGTGATTATCATTATTGTAGGTATCTAGATGATGAGAAATTATAGTAGATTTCGGGATCTATTTACTTTTCCTTCTATTGGTTTTCAAATTAAGAAGTTAGTGCATATAGTTGAGAATAAATCTAATAAGTATATGAATAATATTGTCTATGATTTCTTTGTGCTGAAAATTTTAAAGTTGGATGAATATTTGGGTAGTTTTTGTTAGAAGTGTGCTTTAAGCCTAACTCAACCCAACAAAACTGGCTTGTAAGATGATGTTTGTACCTCCCTTATATATTATAAAATTGTCTTTTCTCTAATGGATGTGGAACTTACAATAGTTTTTCAACTTTATTAATGGTGCAGACTTCTATTTATGTTAATTTTATGAAACCATTTATGTTTTAGAGAATTATTAATCAAAGGACATTCAAAGACTTTGGTTGAAGATTGATTCTTCTTTAATTTTTCAAGAATTTTGGGATTAACTAGTGGTTTCTTAAAGTCCTAACAGAAGATAGTGTAAATTGACAAACTTTCTCTAAATAAAATTAAAATATATTATTCTTTTTTATTTTTTTAACTAAAATGAAGTAATAAAATAATATAGTTTTACCCAAATTAGTAATTTGTGAAAGTTTGTAAGAAAAAACTTTGTTAACGTATATTTTCCGTGTCAAAATTTATAACAATCTACGACATGACCTTGTTTAATGAATGACTTTATAATTATTATTTTTAAATTATTGAAATGTAACTTCATCACACCGTTACTAAAAGTAAATATCTCATTAACTCAAAACTTACATGTAAGGTACTTTAAATATAGTTAGTGTCATTTTCAATTAAATTATAAACTATACCTTAGAAATTTATGCTTTATTAAATACATCACATTATTTTTAAAATTAAACTGAAAATAGCATAATAAACTGCACATAAAATACAGCATATAATTTTTTGTCTTTGTTTTAATTAAAGTTTAATATTATAGATCAACAATTTACGACGACACTTGCCAAACTAGCAACGTTGTAGATTTTGAAGAGCACACTGATTTCAAGAATCGAATCTTCCATATCACAAGGCGCCATTAATTACTCTGCTTTGAAGCTTGCATGTCTCACGTTTTCTTCAACAACAGTAAGAGATGTTTGTTTTTCTTCTCTTCAGTAGTAACATCATAACTCACGCAACCATTAATAAAACAATATAGCTTCACTTCAATTCAAACATGGTTTTTATTTCTCTTTTTTCTCCCTTTTTCACAACTTTCTAGAGTTTAATTAGCTGTTTTGAAAGTTGAAAAGCAAAGAGAATTTACTCTAACAAATTCAACACATGGCCCCATCATGATGTCTATTATTTTACCTATCTATAAACTAATTACAATTATTCCTAAGAACAAAACATTAACTTGATGTATAAGACAAAGCCATATGCAAATATTGACTGAAGATTAGGGTTCATGTGGACAGCATTTAATGCAAACAGAAGGAATAGGTCTTAGGGTTTCACAGCTACCTACACTTTTAATTTCAACCTCTCTTTAAATGTTTTAAAAATTCACAAGGCCTTGGTCTATGTCAGATCATTAATGCCATTAATTATCTAATTTAATTTATATTTTCACAATAACTACGTACTGATATGGAGACGAGTAACGCAACATGGCCACCTATGCATGGTTTGCATTAACGACTATGCAAACATGCAAACATTAATTTTATCTTTCTAAAATACAACTCATCCAATTTCTTTATATATATATATATATATATATATATATATATATATATATATATATATATATATATTAAAAATCTAAGTGTGATTCTAAGTCCTACATTAGTTAAAAATGAGAAAGTAGAGCACTATATAGGGATAAAGATCCATAAACTTATTGTATTACGGTTTTGGGTTAAGAGTGATGTCAATTCCTTATGTGGTTGAGTTAATTAGTGTTGTATCTTCCTAGTAAACCCCCCTTTGTAAACCTAACAAGTGGTATCCGAGCCGATGATTAAAACCGACTCAGACAAGTGTAGTAGTGAATCATGCTATTTTTGTTTACACTGTCATGACCGACCAAAGTGTAACTAAGTGTGTCATCCTGAGTTGAAGAGATTTTGTTTATATATGAATTTGATCATGAGATATTCATATCTATAAATTTGAAGGGGTTTGGAAAGAGTACTTTAATCGATATAAAAGATTATTAGATATTAACATTCAACATCTAACCTCCACTATACATAATTTGAGTAAATATGATTGAATTAGCACCACAAATGATTTATGAGAAAATTAGTAAGATATAATTGAACAAATTTTAATTACATGTGACTGAATTGATTTTATTAGATTTAACATGCTTAGATTTATTTTCAAATTTGATTGAAGGTACTAGTTAAGTCTTGAATTCTATAAAGAGATGGTTTAACTTGACAAATTGTGTATTGTTTTTTTTTTTCTTTTACACATGTTTGGACAATCAAATTGTTTCATATTAATATATTTGTTATTACTGAAATAAAAAATCACGAAACAAGACAATCATTCATATTTTACTCAATTATGTTCAAAATTAATGTATGGGGAAAAGTGAAAAGAAAAATGTGAACCCTGAATGTGTTACTTTGTTAGCATAAGAGGGTTCAAATGAGTTGAATAAAAAAATGTGTGCATTATTCAACTTAAACACGCAATTGGTATATGAATATGCATAGAGAGAAGAAGAATTTAAAAGGATTTGCATGTGAAATGCTGAGCCAACAAACATTCATATCCACAACTCTCTTCAACTCTCTTAATAGTAAACAAGACTTTCACTTACATTCTTTTTCTTCAAACTTTAAAATCATAAATTTAATTTATCAAAATCTAAAATTATTACTTTGTATAAGTTCACACGAACTATGAATGGGTATGTCCTATTGTATAACCCACATTATTTTTCTTTAAAATTTTATTGATGTATGTGTTTCGTAAATATTATATATTTAAATATAGATTTTATCCAATGAATTAACTTAATATATATTTTTCTTCATGGAATGCATTTTTAGAAAATTGAATATCTTTCAGCGTGTTTAAATTAAAGTATGTAAAATTCTCCAACTGGATTACATATTATTGGTACATACGAGTGTAAAATACGTAATGTGTACGTAGTTGAGTACATATATAAAAGTGAAGAGTCAAATGTGGACGTAAATACTACACAACTGCGTGCATTGCCAACCCATCACGCGCCTTCCCACTGTTTGACCACCGCCTAATCAGAAAACAAATAAGTAAAATAAAAATAGTACGAAAAAAGGATTTTTCTTTTGTCTTAAAATAATAACACAAAAAAATATTTTATTTTTAAGTTTATCTGTTCAATCAATATTCAACATTTTCTGTATTTTAAGTACTGAGTTTGAAGTTAAACTCACCCTCTTAATTAATTCTTTTAATCTTTTATATATGCGGAACCACTCGATCTTTTCCTATTTATCCTATTTTCTTTCTTACTTCTTCCTCTCTCTCATCACCTCTTACGGTGTTACCCTAATTTTCCTTCATTCTTTGACTTCATTGCTCTCTTATGATGTATTATAATTATAATGCTGCAAATATATCTTTGACTAAACTTGTAATTTACAATATACGAAATACATATTATATATGTTCACACCAGAAGAAGTGTTTTCTAAATAACTTGGTTTCTTTTTTCAAAACATTTAATTAATACTATCATGTTGAAGTGACATAAGATATTTCAGATAATAAATTTTTTACTCCAAATGTTTAACACAATTACATAACTAAACTCCTGGTCAAACTTTTACATTAATTAGAGATAAGGTCAATTTATAATATATCAGTGAGGTGCAAAATAAGATTTTTTTGACATTCTGTTTCACTCGTTATCAGACTGCTAACGGACCACCATATAAATGAGGTGCAAACTTGTCTTAAAAAGAAAAGGCCGGACTCTAACCAGACTTGTTGATTAAGTTGGAAGAATATATATGGTATAGCAGTTGATTTACACGGTTGATTGTGCATGCAAGTTAATTTAATATTTTCAATTCATACTTTAGAAGAAGGGCATGTGCATCTAGCTAGTCTCGATTAGGCAAGCAATTTCAAATCTCACAGACCATTTATAAATAACAAATTTTAGGCTCATTCTCTTAAACCCTTTTCTTCTTTGTGTTTTTGCCTCAGTTTTCTTCCTCTCTCATTGCACACAACAAAAGCATAATCTTGATCCTCTTCGTTTTGCTTTATCAGTGTATATACATAAAAATGGGGGGTACTTCACCTTGTGCTTCTTGCAAGTTGCTGAGACGTCGTTGCTCCAAGGAATGCATCTTTGCTCCTTATTTTCCTTCTGATGACCCTCGCAAGTTTGCCATTGTTCATAAGGTTTTTGGTGCTAGCAATGTCAGCAAAATGTTGCAGGTATTTCTAACTTCCTTCTACCCTTCTTGCAAGTCGTGACGATTTCAAAATTAAAATCGTGAGAACTTCACACAACTTTGTACATGTATGAAAAAGTGAAGTCGTGAAGAATCATAACAAATGTTAATATCTTATATTGGTTTTTCATAAATTAATGTTAACACCAAAACTATCATTATTCTTGATGCCTTCACTTTTTCATAACAGACTACGTATAGTTCTCACTATTTTACTTCTTATAATGGTTATGTGATAGTGTTCACTAAATGTGTTACTTTTGTGTGTGTGTGTGTGTGCAGGAACTTCCTGTTCATCAAAGAGCAGATGCTGTGAGCAGTTTAGTTTATGAGGCAAATGCAAGAGTGAGAGATCCAGTTTATGGATGTGTTGGAGCCATATCATACCTACAGAACCAAGTTTCACAGCTTCAAATGCAGCTTGCAGTGGCTCAAGCAGAGATTCTATGCGTTCAGATGCAGCAACAAGAACCTACCATAACCACACAAGTAGATCAAGATCACAAATCACTGCTCCTATCTGTAAACAATAACTTTGAACCTCTTCCTCACTATCTTAACTTTCCCTCTTCTTCTTCCTCCTCTTCAAATGTGTTCCAAGACCCTCATGAGCCTCTCAAGAGAGAGTCTTTTTGGACTTGAATTTTTTTACCAATAATGGATTTTGAACTGTTACAAAATGTTTTTGTTTCGATTTCAACCATTTTGTTTCTCTAGTCAGAACATGCCTTTTGTCTCTTAGTGCAGCACCCTTTGTTTTATTCTTAATGTTCACACATGTATATATTAAGGATTAAGAAAGAACATTCGAGATCTCACTTTCACTAAAAATAAAACAGAAGATACAACGATTTACAATGTATAAGTAAAATTAAAAAAAAACTTTACACCAACCTATTTTATAGGATTTAGTTGTATGATGTGTGAAATATTAAAATTGTTAATAAAAGAGGAAGTGTGTTCATACAGTTTTTTTTTTTTTTTAAATAGTGAAAAGAA
>Ga0214545_1003912_pt1 | contig 28149 bp, 15 predicted proteins | sample CNSS4metaG_FD_160064 | JGI IMG/M metagenome (GOLD analysis project Ga0214545, IMG submission 160064) | Root nodule microbial communities from cowpea collected in UCLA plant growth center, Los Angeles, California, USA - CNSS4 | ecosystem: Host-associated > Plants > Roots > Nodule | place: USA... | reverse complement strand
GACATTTTTTATGTTGGTTTTTAACCTTTTATATTGATATCAATTTACCTCTTATAAAACATTTATTAATTTTTCTTTTTACTTTTACATAAGGTATTTATTATTAATTTTTACATTAGAAAAAAAAATGACCGTTTTTAATATACTTTTATATTATTTATAGTCTTTATTTTATCATTTCTAGATTGTACTTAAAATCCAATAATATTGATTATGCTAGATGTATTTTATTGTTATCATTTCTTTTATTTTTACTATTTTCATTACAGACGGGTCATTTTATGCCTATTATAAAACATAGTAGAAGATTAATAAGAAATATTCATTATGATAAATATATAGCAATAAAAATAAAATAAATATATGAAAATAATTTATTAATAAAAAATATAAAAATTAAAAATTAATTAAAAATTGGAATTAAAAATATATTTTATAATTAAATAAATTAAATTTTTGGTAAAATGGCATATAAAAGTATTTGATTCTGTTCTATTTGTTTATATTTATAAGTTATTTTAATTAATAAAATTACAGTTTACAATTAGTTGGTTAATTGAGTTAAATTTAATATAATTTGTCTAGGTTATTGAGACAATGTTTCAAACCATCAATTTATTACTTTATATTAAATACGATTTTTAAAGAAAATTATTACGAAAATTAATTGAAAATAATTATGTTTAAATAATAGTGAATTTACATTTTTTTAAATATAAATTATTTATTTTTTCTATATATATATATATATATGTTTGTTACATTTATAAAACAATTTAAGAAATTTGTAAGATACAATATATTTTTTTATTTTAAAATTAAAGGAAAAACAAGTTTATTTAACAAGATTTGAGAAAAATAAATGTAACTTTCCAATAACTAAATTATTTATTTTTTTATATTATAAAACTTTAATTTATAATTTTTACTAGTCTATCGTTAAATAAAAATAAAGGACAAATTACAGAAATATAAAGCATATCATTTATTAAAAACATAATATACATATATATATTAAAAACATTTTATTTTCTTTGTATATATATTAAAAGCATATTTTATTTTATTTTTGTGTTAATAAGTTTGACGAAGAGGCCATAAAAGTGAAAGTCTTAAAATATGAATATTGAGGTATCCTAATTAAAAAGTTGTTTGATAGCGAATACAATATAAAATTTCTATCATATATTAAAGACGTACCTTTCTCACAAATTCCTTCCTCATAGTAGAGTTGAGATCAATTTCCAATTGAATAGCCTTTGAGAAGTTATCCAGTTTAACTTGAGACAACTTGTCTGCTTTCACTGTACCCACACATAAAGTTATCATCTCTTTACAATCTGTTACTGACAGTTCCTCCAAGGATGGAAAATTTAAACTCCCTTTATAGAAGCTTCTGAGCTTAAATAACCATTCAAGATTTAAACTACTGAGCTGAGGAAATATTATCTCATCCTCGTCTGATTCCTCCTTACACACTATCTCTTCAATTGATCCACACCCTTTTATCTCCATTCTTTTCAGTTGACCCAAACTCTTGGCTGTTGAGGACGTGAACAAATATGATAAGCTATAGCAAGCTTCTACTTTCAAACATGTCAGATTGGAAAAAGACACTCCTTTTTTGCATGCTACCAAGCTTTTTAAACTCCAACATTTAATGACTTCAAAGGTTTCTAAGTTTCTGACAAATGAATCAGTCCAAGAGTTCTCTAACCCAATGGAAACCAGCTCTCCAAGGTACTCCAACTGTAATACTTTCAGCTTCTGTAACACATTATTACCACTTTCACAACTGAACATCTCCTTGAAGGAACCATCACACGCCACAAGTTTCTCTATGTTCGGAAACTCTTCTAGAATTTCATATCCAAATACATCTGAACCAAAGCAGAGAGTAAGAGCTTTTAAACTGTCCCAGAGGTTTCTCTCCAATTCTCCTCGCAAAATCATCTTCATTCCATTTTTCCCTAATGACAGGCACTGCAACAGCCAAGAAAAACACAAACAAAAGTTGGTTAGGACTGTTAAAGACACAAATCTTTTAATTTTTCATGCCAAAAGATACTCCTCATACTTGGTGACAAAAATTTATTCTGAGATTAAGATTTTGAGATGGAAATGCTATAAATTTAACAGTTAGTAAGTTGCAGTGCTTGCTATGTAGAAGAAAATGAGTTAACAAAAAATTTAAATCGAAAGGAACTGTTTATGTTGGATAGAGTACCATATAAGAAATAACTATTAAAATAAAAATAAAAAGTGAAAAGAAGAAGAAAACGAATAATAAAAAATAATAAAATTTTGTTAAAGAAAAAAAATTATAATACCTTTCTTTTTAACTTTAAAGAAAAAAAAGTGACATTTTTTTTTCAGAATAGAAAAATTAATTATAAAAGAAACTTTAAAAGGAAAAACTATTTCTCTTCTTAATATTTTTTTCAAACACTTTAATAATAGGAGAATAAAATATTTTTGATAAATATTGCTAAGATAATGTATAGTTCTTTAATTACCAAATTAGATTCCGTTAATACCAGACTTCTTCCCATAGTTTACAAAGATTGTGGCAGCATGAACAAATGATACATGATAAAGTAGAATGGCGTGAGTGAGAATCTGTTGAATTGATCTGAGATGTTATTGATGAGTAATCAAATATATTCTTTTAATTATTTATATAAAACATATACAACATATTACTGATGCTCCTACTATTCTTACGAACAATGAGAAGAAAAAATAAATTATATATATATATATATATATATATATATATATATATATATATATATATATATATATATATATATAAAAGAGCAGTCAAATTAAATTATTACTAACATTACTTACTAAAATTTTAAATTACTAAAAGAATTAATGTATAATTTAAACATTAAAATTTTTGGTAACTAAAATTTTAATAATTAATATTTGAAATCAATTTACAATTTAATTATGGTGTTTTATTTATAATATAGACTATTTTAGATATCAATAAATTTTATTTTAAAAATTAGTATCTAAATTAATCATCATTTGTTTTTATTTTTAAAATTGATTACTGGTTAAATATTTGTCTGTATTGTTCCATTTGACTATTAGTTTCAATATAGATCTTTCATTTTTAACCAAATCGTAATAGTTTTATCTTCTAAAAGTAAACTCTCATGCCAAATCATATATAAATACTAATCCAATTATGATGCAAGAAAGGAGAAGAAAGTGCTAAAACAATGATACCTTCTCATTAGGGAGTTGATATTGGGTAGGAGATTCCAGATGCGTATTGAGTGAGCAGTAATAAAAGTAGCTGAACTTTTGCAAACCATCTAATTTCAATGATTTGACATAGGGACAGGGAAGCGTAAGCTCAAGACTTGAATCTGTATTATCCTCTGCAACAATTGCCACCAATCTCTCACACTCTTCAATTACTAGTTCTTCAAGTTCAAGATCTTTGGCTACATATGCGGGAAACACGCTTGTAAGCCTTTCACATTCATTAACATGTACTTCTTTTAGATGTTGCATGCATAAAATTCCATTAGGAGGATCTTCGTTCCAAACAGCTTCCAGCTCTGGCAGGTTCGATAAAACCAAATTCTTCATAGAAAAACTAATTAAAGTGTGTTGTGTTGAACATTTGACATCATCAAATATGACTTTGACAGAATCACAGTTTCGAACTTCCAATGTTTCCAATTTGGATAATAGGGGAAATAAATGGAAAGGTATTACTGCATCTGATAAAAAGGGACAGTCGTCTACAATCAATGTGTCCAACTCTCTGAAACAGAAGTTGGGTATAGACAGTGAGCCACTCCATATCTCTCGTAGTTCTGATTTACTACTGTTGAGATCAAGCCGTGATATCTTATACAAAAGAAGAAATAAAATATGAAATTAATTATTTATTTCAAGAATTAATAAAAATTGAAATTTGTTTACACTTAGGTTAAATATGAAATATACCCTAATTCTTTAAGAATTATTTTTTATTAAAACAACTCAGTTGACTATATAATATCTAAAAGAATTTTTCTACGGAGTCTCAGCTTTTCTAATTTACATTACTTGACTTCAAAACCTTTCAAACATGTTAAGAATTGAGATTTATAATTTTTTTTTTATAAAATTTGGTTCAACCGATACCCTGTGTTTAAGACAGCGGCAGTTCAAATGTTTAAAAAAATAAATAAAATAAACGTTACTTTTATAAATTCAAAATATATAATTTATAATTATTTAAACAAAGTTATTTTTTCCTTTCATCTCCAAAAATAATTTTTCATACATATGTAAAATCGAATTTTTGGTTGAGTGTTATTAACTGACACCAGTAAAAGACAATAATATTTTGACAAGTCAGATATTAACAAAAAAAATCATTTAAAAGATTTAGAAGATTCCAGCACACATTAAAAAAAAATTTCAAAAAATCAATTTCCATCACATTTAATACCTTGTCATTCCACCAATCTCATGTTATACATCCTCATTCATCACAAACACTTTATTATTTTTTATTTTTTTATTCAACATTATTTGAGTATAGTACTTTTAAGAAAATTTCAAAATTTTCATCATAATTATTAATTAAAATTGTTAATAAATAGTATAATTGTGAGTTTAAATTATAATATACAGTGTAAACTTTAATTAGAAATTATAGAGAAAATTGTTATAATTAAAAACCTTCATATATTCTTTTTTCTGTCACCTAGACTTGCAGTATGCTACTCTTAGTAGAAAGAAAAGTACGAAGAGTAATACAATCATGACTAATATTATTTTGAAGAATCGTAAAACAAGTCGTAGACTTGCAGTACAGATTTGTTAATAGTTCAAATATGATTTATTTATGACTATTAAACAATTAATGAATTATATTATAATTTTGCAGCATGTTTAAACAAATGCCATAGATGTCTATACATAACAAGATAGCTTGTAAAATTTTTCCAAAGTGGATAAAGTGTGTAGTTTTCACAGTGTATTAAAAAAAATTATTGTGGTTATAACATTTCATAGTTATTAAACATTAGGTACTAATATAATTTTAATAATGAATTTAAATTAAAGATTATTATTTTACATTTCATAGTATGATTCAATATGATAATATTTGAATATGTTTTAACGATAGCATATTTTATTAAAGATAATAAATTATTAGAATAGTATTTTTGAATAAAAATATATAGCCACTTTTCCATCACTTATAGTTCAGTTTTAAAAAACTTTATAACAACCTTGTGTATGTACTAAATTATATACAACTAACTATTCTTTCACAGCTTCTTTTACGAAAAAATAAATAAACGAATAAATATAAAAAATATATATTTCTTTTATAGAATAAAATTAATTAACATTTGTTGAAAAAGTATAATAATTTCTTATTTTTCTACTAGTATCAAATATGATTCTTAAGATAATTATTTTATAAAATAATTATTATAAAAATAATAATTTTACAGAATCATAAGATAATGTTAAATTAAAAGCAAACACATACCTCTCTCAGATATTTCTCCCACATAATTGAGTTGAGATCGGTTTCGAATGAGATAATCTCTCCGTAATCAATTGTTACTTGAGACAACTTGTCTACTTTCAGTGTACCTGGACATAAAGTTATCATCTCGGAACAAGATGATACTGTCAATTCCTCCAAGGATGGAAAACTTAAACTCCCTTTATAGAAGCTTTTGAGCTTAATTAACCATTCAAGATTTAAACAACTGAGCTTCGGAAATATTATCTCATCCTCATCTGATTCCTCCTTACACACTATCTCTTCAATTGATCTACACCATTTTATCTCCATTCTTTTCAGTTGACCCAAACTCTTGGCTGTTGAGGATGTCAACAAATATGATAAGCTATGACAACCTTCAACTTTCAAACATATCAGATTGGAGAAAGACACTCCTTTTTTGCATGCTACCAAGCTTTTTAAACTCCCACATTTAATGACTTCAAAGCTTTCTAAGTTTCTGACAAAGGAATCACTCCAGGAGATGGAAACCAGCTCTTCAAGGGACTCCAACTGTAATACTTTCAGCTGCTGTAACACATTATTACCACTTTCACAACAGAACATCTCCTTGAAGGAACCATCACTCACCACAAGTTTCTCTATATTCGGAACCTCTTCTAGAATTTCACAACGAAATACATCCGAACTCAAGCACAGAGTAAGTGCTTTTATGTTGTCTAGGAGGTTTGGCTGAAATTCTCCTTGCAAAATCATATTTACTCCATTTTCCCACAATGACAAGCACTTTAATAACTGAGAAAAAAACACAAGCAAAAGGAGATTATTTTATGATAACCAGAGATTCATCTCTTTTGTTTACAATCACATAAAGAACCTTTCATGCCAAAAGATTCCTAATAAAAGTTATAGTTGGTGACAAATTAACCACGCCATGGCATTGTACGTGAAAGTTTCATATTTTAATTTTCACAGTATTTCGTATTACTTATATATGGAACAATGACAAACAATTAAAGCTACAGATGATTCCATATTTAATTTATAGTCGAAGAGGAAGTCATAAAACAGTAGTACATACCTTTTCACTACCAACTTTATTCTCGGTATGTGATTCTAGATACAGTGAGCTGTAGTAAAAATACTTAAAGTCGGGCAAACCCTCAAGTTCAAATGATCTCACAAAGGGACATGTAAGCTCTAGCTTTGTTCTTGGATCTATATTATCCTCTGCAAAAATAGTCATCAATCCTTTACAGTCTTTCACTTCTAGATTTTCAAGTTTCAGAATATACTTGTCTTTTGATGCTGGAAACAAACTTGTAAGGCCTTCACATTCCTCAACACAAACTTCTTGTAAATGGTGCATGCTAAGAATTACTTGAGGATCTTCATTCCAAACATTCTTCAGATTTGACAGCTTTGATACATTCAATTTCTTCAGAGAAAAAGGAAAGGTTTGTCCCATATATGTCACATCTCTGCCTTGTGTTGTAAATTTGACATCAAAGATGGTTTTGACAGAATCCAAGTTTCGAACTTCCAACGTTTCCAGATTAGTTAAAAAAGGAAGTAAATTGAATGGTAGCAGTACATCTGATAAAACCTTGCAACCATCCAGAGTTAGAGATTCTAAGAGACGGAAGTAGGAGTTTGGAATGGACCGTGAGCCAAGACATAACTCTTGTATATCTTCCTCACTCAAATTTGATGTACTCTCCTGCAAAAGAAATTAGATTTAGAAATTTGAACTTTTAACTTTTGGGAATACATCTTTAATGATTATGAAAATAATTATAGAAAAACTGAAAATAGGAAAAAAGAAAAAGAAAAGTAAATCATAATAATAAAGTAAAATAACAACGAGGAGTTACAAAATTAAGATTATTGAAAGCAACATACTGTATAGAACAAAGAATATGTTCTTTTTATTGATTAACAGGTAACCTTATTATGAAAAGAAATTGAAGGAGTAATTTCATTTCTAGGTATGATGATAAGATTTGCAATAGAACTAAAGATGTTTAAAATGGATAATGTGGGAGAATGGTAACACCTAATGTTATTACAGGAACTTCCAAACTATTTAAATAAGTTTGTCACTTAGGTTATGGAATTATCTTAAAGTATTCGAGCTTATTAATAAATTTCCAAGCTTAACTAAGTTTTAGGATGCAAAACTCTTAAAATATAAGGGTTATGGAAACCTCTTGTTTTAGTCATGAAGTATAAAGGTCTTTAGGTGGAGTGTTCCATGTGTAAGTCCTTGTTTTACGCTCCGAAAAGTGAGCAAGCTTAGATTTAATTAAGTTCAAGCTCGAAAACAACGTTGGTCTTCATCGAAAACTTTACGAAGATTCGGAAACGGTGGTTTGTAAAAACTAAAATAATATATATATATATATATATATATATATATATAATTTTTATGTAATTACATTTTATTCTATTTTTATAATAATATTAATAAATTAATCATAATAATAATAAAATTAATAATAACCACAAATCACATATTAACTAAAATGTTTTTTTGTCTATTAAATTTACCGCATCATATACAAATTTTCATAAACTTTCTTCTCAAATTACACAATTTTTCCTTAATCCAAACAATATCACATTCACCTCAAAATTTACTCAAATTCAATTAAATTTACTCTCTCAAATCCATTTTCTCATCTAAATAAAGTCTTAGTGATGAAGTATAAAGATATTTAGGTAGAGTATACTATATGAAAGTCCCCTCCATGGTGGATGAAGAGGCACTTATTTATATTCATTCAACTATAATTGTAGGCTCTAGCTCCTATTTTTCCACTCCTAATTACATTGTCATTGTTTCTTTCCCAAAGTGATGGTGTCAGTGAGATATAGTTAATGGTCTAGGTTAATATATCATTTATATTTATTAATTATCACTATTTGTTATTGTTTTGTTCTGCCCAACAAGAACTACTATCGATTATCCAGAAGCATTTAAAGGTGATCTCCCTTTTTCACTCTTCCAAAATACTATTTTATTCTTTTTCTTCCGGAATTCCTATCGGTCCTAAGATTCTAAAAACCTCTCATATACCCCCATAAAACATTCATTTGATGTCTCTTATTTATTATTCGACCCCCTAGCTTCTGACCCTCTTTATTATTATAAAAAAATCTATTAATATGTATCAGCCAATAGACATTTTTCCTACCTATAGATCTATATTAAGCCTTTCATTCCAATTGACATTTTTCACATATCTCAATCGATATCGGGTCCATCGAGTCAATCAACATATTTCGTATCTCCAAATCGATATTGGGCCTATCGGTCCGATCAACATATTTCCTATAAATCAGTATTGGGTCTATCGATCTAATTGACATTGAGCCTATCACTACACAATTTCTTTAGTCTTAACACTATAGAACATAAGTCTAAAAGTTCTTTAGACCAAATGTAATTATTGACGCGATCAACATTAAGCTTATTGACCTAATCAACATTGGGCCTACCACCACACAATCCCCTTAGCCTTTAGTGTCTCAGACCTAAAGGCTAAAGATATAAGTATAACTCTTACCTTCTTCACATTTGAATCTAATATCATATTCATACTTGGGCCTTTGAGTGATCAGAAATGAACCTATTACCACATAGCACCTGTCAAAAAGAGCTATATTATATTATATTATATTTTACTTTCTAAGTACTTACTTTTGATGACCAAGTTTCTACTTCGCGTAAATGTTACAATAGTCGTTTTTGAATAGACACCTCACTCAATTGGCAATTGATGTAAAATTATAATCATATACCGGACATTTACCTTAATGTTTCTAAATATAATCTTTTTCAAGACGCCTAAAATTTACACTAATGTTGTTTGACCAAATGATATGCATTTGCCTTAATTGTAACTTAATTAGATGACATATTATCATCTTAAATTGATTAAATGATACTTGATGGATGATACCTTGATCGAATGATACTTGGTCATCTTTAGGATGATACTTGATAATCTTTAGGATGATACTTGATCATCTTTCTCCTTTATGATGATACATAATCACCTTTTTGCCAACCAGATGCTACATGATCATCATATTATCAATTGAATGATACTTGATCATCTTTCTTCTTTAGGATACTACCTGATCATCTTTTTATTGGTCAGGTGATGATCGATTATTATTTTACTGATTGGATGATTTTTGTTCTAGCCAAACAGGGTTAAGACTAACCAGTTAAAAGCATTAAGTGGATCTACCCTTTTCCTAATCACTGGTACCCTTTTTAACCACCTCTTTTCCGACCTTTTCCCTTTTTTCTTCACGAAACTACCTCGTTATGGCTCTTTAATGTCGCCTATCTTTTACTAACCATAAACAACTTTAAGTAGTACTTGAAACCAACTAACCTCAAACAAACAGAACGACCCATTTCTCATGAGTGATTAGATCAGCCAATGGGCCTATTCCTATAAGTGATCAGATTCATCATTGGGCCTATCACAACACAGCCCCCAAGCCCTAACTTTAAGAAGCGTGAGGCTTGATAGTTTGACCCACATCCTATGAGTGATGAGATTGGTCATTGGACCTATCACAACACAACACCCCAAGCCTTAGCTTTAAGAAGCGTGAGGCTTGATAACTTATGGGCGATCAGATTAGCTTATGTTTGGAAAACAAAACACATCCAATCAACCCTTCTTATTAATTAGTCTATGCGCCAATGGACTGATAATGCTAATTTTTACCATTATCTCACTAGTGCAGTACCCCCTTTTGGCCCCGGTTATTTTCGAGATTCTGCCTAGGCATATTAAGGCGAGGCCATAAGACATTCTCTTTTTGCCTCGGCCATTACCCGAAACCATAGATTTCTTTTCTGCCTCGGGTGTAGAAAGACTGAAGCCATAGATTCAATATTTAAAAAAAAAAAAAAAAATTCGCAGCCTCCGCGAAGCTTCTTCGCGCACCAACCATGGCAGTTCAGGTTCCACCATTGCCGGCAACCACCGCTTCTCCATCTTCTCTGCAACGCACAGCCACCACAGCACCATGCCCCATCGAACCACCATGAGCAAACCACCATCGAACCATCATTTCCACTGCAACGCCGGCGCGAGCTCCACCTTTGCACATTGAACCAGATTCGCGACCACCATGGCAGCAACGGAGACGTATCATCCATTACAGCACATACATAAGTACAATGGAGATGCTAACTGAAACTATTTCTACCAAAAGTCAAAAACCTAAATCGCAGTCGTGAATGTGCAAGAGAAAGTAGAGAGAGGAAGAGTGTGTTACCTTGTGGATCTGCATGAAGCGAAGAGTTGCAGAGCCACGGAGGAGGGGGAATTCCGTTGAGAAGGAGTTTGGAGTGTAGGTGGTGCTCCCAGAGATGGCATTGTTGACGCGGCTGCTCCACCGCAGTTCCGTTCTTCATCTCGCCGGCAGTGACGAAGATCCAGCACACCTGGGGTTCTCGTAGAGAGAATTGGGGAAGAAGATGAATAGTGATCGGGGTTCGCGATTTGGGGATTTTAACAGGCTCAATGGCCTCGGTCGAAGGGGACCCGAAGCCAAAGGGGGCGGGGCTGATGAAATTTATAAATTAGGGTTTCTGGGCAGGGTTATAGGCTTCGGTTCTATTTCAACCGAGGCCTAAAACTGCCCCATATTGCCTCGGTCAAAGGGGACCCGAAGCCAAAGGTGGCGGTGCTGATGAAATTTATAAATTAAGGTTTCTGGGCAGGGTTATAGGCTTCGGTTCTATTTCAACTGAGGCCTAAAACTGCCCAATATTGCCTCGCTCGAAAAGCAACCGAGGCCAAATGTGTTCTCGCTGGCACCAATTTTAAAATTTTCATTTCTGGGCTGCCTAATAGGCTTCGGTTCATAAGGAACCGAGGCCTAAAGCTGTTTACGGCACCGGTTGTTTGTAGAACCGAAGCAATATAGGTTGCTGAAATTGCAAAATTGCCACCGCCTCCTTATAGGCTTCGGTCCCGCTATAACCGAGGCCTATAAGACGAGGTAAATTATCAAATCTGCACTAGTGTCTTAGCCATATTTTACTAACAAAATCAACTCTTCTTTAGCTTTTAACCTTATTATTCCTAGAGTTTATCTTGCTTTTGTAAATAATTAATTTTTGGTTACACTAATCTAATTTTACCACTAATTCCCATTATTTTGTGTCACAAAGCTTTTGTCTCAAACTACAATCATGAGAAGTAATCAAGAACATAGATTAAAAGAAGTCCAAGAGGCCAAGGTCGGGCCTCAGTGCACAAGGTTGGGCACCATAGAGTCTAGGAAGCCAAGGTCTTGCTATGTACAAGGTTGGGCGCCAGAGAATCAGGAGACCAAGGTCGGGCGCTAGTTTACACCGTCGGGTGCTAGTTTACACCGCCGGGTGCCAGAAAGCCCAGACCATGCAGGAGGTCAGTGTCGGGTGGCAGTTACGTGAATTCGGGGACCACTTATGCTGACTCGGCAAATTTTCCCTTTTTTCTACTTGGTTGCTCGAAGGAAAAACATCTTTGGCAGTTTGGGATGCAATTTCTCACTCTTGGAGAGCTTGGAGGTGTGCTAGGGCTTGTGGGAACTATCCCTTCTTCCTCTTTGTATTTTCATTATCTTCAATCTTTCATTTTGTATGATTGAGCTCTCCATGACAATGGAGAGTTAAACCCATTTTGTTGTGGGTAGATGTAACTACTAAACTCTCTTGTATTTCCACCTTCAGGAACACATAGTGTGGAGGTATCAATTCTTGTAGTATATTCTCTACAAATGGCTAGAAATTCGTTCCTTGATCGTGTTCTGGGTGACCTCTGTTGCGCTGTAGAGTACGAACAGATTCCTCTAATATGTGTCTAGACGCCTCGTTCTCCAATTGCCTTTGGTATTCTCCTACTCTCAGTATGACGTCCTCATTTTGTTGGGTCAAATCGTCGATCATTTCCATTAGTCTCTTGACCGTTGGGGTACTTGATTCTTCTCGCTTCGTCATCTCTTCACCTACTAGTTGAGTTTTCTTTGTTTGTGGCAGAGGAGTAATTTCACTTGCCCTACGTTGGGCGTCAAAATGTTCTAGTCAAACATGGTTAAAATCTGCCCTTCTCCTCATCATTAATCCCCCTTATAATCACCTCTTTTCCAGCCTTTTCCCCTTCTCTTTCCGAAACTGCCTAGTTATGTCCTTTTACTCTTTGTCTCTATGACTCTTCAATGTCACCTATTCTTTACTATCCATAAACAATATTAAATCTTTCTTGAAACCTACTAACCTTAAACAAACAAAATGGTCCATTTCTCTTCAGTGATAAGATCGATCAGTGAACCTTTTTCGTGATCAGATTGGTCATTGGGCCTGTGACAACAATTCTTAATAATCTTTTAGAATAATACTTTATCATCACAATTAAGTATCTTATACCATAATTATTATTATCTTATAATTGATTATTCAGTAATTATTTATTTTGTTCTATGAGATAAAGTCTAATAATAATTATTTACTTTATTGTTTCTAATGCATACTTTATCAGTTACTAAGATCTTGATATTAACATGTCATGTATGATAACTTGAAATAAATAAGGTTACAAAAACCTATATAACAAGAATATACTAATTATAGAAACACTACTACAAAAAAAATTGTTTACGTCTGTAATTCTAGAATTTTTACTTTTGTGGGTAAATTAGACATAATATCGGAAGATATAAATTTATTTATGTTTGTTGTATTTATAAAAGTCATAAATTTACGTTTGTTACAAAAGTAAAAAAAGTAAATTCTATTTATATTGATTAAGTGTAAAAGATGTTTAAATTACATTTCTAATAATTATGGAACACAAATTTAATCAGTAACAAATAATATAGTACTAAAATTAAGTAATATAAACTTTTCAATGATATTAAAATTTTATTTAATTGATAAATAAGTAAAAATAAAATTCGGATCTATTAAATTTACATTTTATGAAAACTTATAAAATATATATATAATTTGCCTGACTTTATATAAATATAAACGGATTTTGTCCATATATGTATATTAATCATATATTTAGTTTTTCATTGGATGAATGAAAGCATAAAATTGGATAATGACTGGAGCATATATTTTTGTTTATGTATTGTCATTCTTATATGTTTATCTACGTATTGACACTGTTATTTAGATAGCTTTTATTTTTGTCTAAATAGTATATTGTTTTTCTAAGGTATTAATATAAAGAAATATAGATTTTATAAAAGAAATGAATAAGAGTAAGAATGGATAGTGTGCATATATAAAGTAATTTTGAATGGTGTGAGAAAGAATGACCTGTTGTTTGGAGCAGTGGATAGTGAGGCGTGGCAATTGCTTCAGTGTCAATGTGGTGAGAGGAGGAAACGCAGAGTGTTGTGTTGTTCCTTCTCCAACTTTTTCATCCTTCCCAAATATCTCTCTCAATTCCTTACAATATGCTACCTCAAGCACTTGAAGTGTGGTGAGATCCCTGGTGGCCAAGGATGCTGGAAACAAACTTTTAAGACGCTCACAATAATAAACTTCCATTTCCTCTAGCGCTTGAAGGCCCATAATTCCCTCCGGATCCTTCTCCCATACATGCTCCAGTTTTGGTAGCCAATATAAAGACAACTTTTTCAGACGGATTGGAGAAGCTTTTGTTATCATCATCCTGTTCTCATCATTCATATTAAATATCACCTCTGCATTACTGCAACTCCATACTTGTAACACTTCCAAATTGTGAAAGCAAGAAAGCAAATGAGATGGAATTACATGCACCACAGTATGACATTCCCGTAGTGTCAAGCTTTTCAAATATCCAAAGCTGTTTTGGTGCACCCAACCACTGGCTTGCCATAGTTGCTCCATAATAAATTCATCAAGCTCTAGATCCTCAGTATATGCTAAACTGAGCTGTAAATCAGACAAATTATTAAATTACTTCTCTACCTTTCAAATATAACCATACCTTTTTATCCCCACAAACTTAAACAAAAATCAAATTTACATATTTCAACTTAAAAACTTTTATACTATACCCCTCACTTTAATAATTTGTTTTAAAATTATAACTTTAAAATAACTTAAAATGATATGTTTTCATTAATAATATATTTTTTAGTACTAATAACAGTAGAAATGGTGTATAAATTAAAATTATCAAATTACTATGTAAATATTTTGTTGATATTAATTAAATTTAATATACTCATTAGTCTAACATAACTATTAATATAAAATAAAATAGACAGTAATACTATTTTATTTATATATTTAGACAAGTATATATATAATGTAATAGGATAATTTATTAAAATAGTTATACATCCAAAAATAAGTTTATTAATTTAAAAGTACTCATAGTGATAACAATGAATATATATATATATATATATATATATATATATATATATATATATATAAAAGTAAAGTTATTAAAATTATTTTTAAAAACTTTTAATTATTTCAAATTTAAATTTATTAACTTATTACCGTCAGGTTTGTGTAACTTACTTTATTTTCGAAACATTAATTTTTAATATATATTAATAGAAAGCTCTTAAACTATTACACAGTGAAAAGTTTCTAACTGTGTTGTGTGAAAATCGCTTAGTATCAATTTTTAATTGAAAGAAAATATGAAGACGTTGGCCAGTGCGTATTTTTGTTTACAAGGAAATCATAACATTGCATGCTTTTTCAGGCAATTTATATTGAATTGAATGCTTTAAAAATAGATGAACCACGTCTAATTTATTAAATAGATAAAAGGACTTTAAATCTTTGAAAAACTCAACATACTTACCATTTAAAGCTTTTATGCTAAAAACAAGGATTTGCAATTTCCGATTTCCGATTGTGGTTTGGACAGAAGATGTTAATAAAATCAGAAGAAATAGTATTAAATATAAATAAGTTAATAATTACCTTATCATTGAAAATTTTATGTATGGTGGCATTCAGGTTACCTTCCCAGTGCCATTTGGCTTTTTCATCTCCTTCCACACCAAATACATCTTTTAACTTTGGTGCTATTGGCTCTCTCACACTGAATTTCTCCATCTTCAAGCATTCTCTTATAATCAATATTTCCAATGATGGGAATTCAAATTCACATTCCTTGTAACTGCAAAAACTAGTCATGCTCCTCAGCCCCACAAGTTCTATGGTAATCAATTTGCTGAATTCAATTTTCATCACTATGCCTTCTTCACTCCCCTCATTGCTTACTATTTCCTCTACTTCACCACAATTGATTACCTTCATAGTCTTGAGTTGAACCATACTTTTGACGGTGGAGGATGCCATTAAATTTCTTAATCCCTCACAATTCTTCAGTTTCAAACATGTCAAGTATGTAAACGATAAAGAGGGAAATTCATCGCACTGTTCTAAGCTTAAAAGCTCTAGCCTTCGTAGAATTGGAAATCCTAGATCCTTTATCGTTGCATTCAACAAAATTAATTCCTTCAGCTCTAATGCGATTACCAATCTTTCTTGTTGCGCTAAATTTGGTCTTGGTTCAAACCCTTCAGAGAAAGACAATTTTAGCTTTTCTAGATTTGGCATTCTGTATGGAAACTGGTTAAGAAAATCAACACCTTCTACTGAAATCAAACTAAGTTCTTTTAGATAGTGCATCGGGTACTTGGGTAACAAGTTTTGTGCTTCCATGAAGTCAATTTCCATGTACTCCAACTTGGACAATACCTAGAGAACAAAACAAATAAAAGTAAATTCTATGAACAATTAATGAAGTAAAATGCATCTAGCACCCCTTTCAAATTTGTTTGATTTTAGGAATTTTGTTTGGTTTTTGTAGTTTTCATTAAATGGTATTTGTTTTGAAACAGCATCGTCTATGATTTTTCTTTTTGTTTGTCTTTTTGTTCTTGACCTGAATGCCTTCAAGGCATATTAACTACTGTAAGAAGAAAATGACAGCACGATGTATGCATTAATGCAAATGACTCAACCACTACTCTCTCACACACTCAACAAAAACATACATCGGACTTTGTTAGATTAAAAATTGTAACACACATTTTAAATTATTGGAAAGATGTAGAAATTGAAAATTTTGAAAGACATTTTGACACGAAAGTTAAAACATAAAGAGTTTGACTAAAATAAATTATAGAAAAATAATTTTAAAAGACCTGGATCATGACTTAAAATAGAAACATGATCCTTTTAAAATTTTCATTTAATAATATTTATTTCATGGAGGTGGTAATGCATGATTTTAAAAGAAAAATGTGAGTTTAGAGAAATCCCAAAAAGCTTCAGGATCCTATATCTGGAAAATAAAATAGTATTAGTTAAACCACGTTTTTAATGTTAGGTTTCTTTTAAGAAATGTTAGTTACCTAAAACAATGTTTTTTATAACCTTTTAGAATTTAAACTTATACTAATTATAAACTAATAGTGGAGAATCAAATATATATATATATATATATATATATATATATATATATATATATATATATATACCGTTAATCTTAAGAAAACAAGACAGGTCCGAAATTCAAGACTATCATGTTTTAACAAAGTACAAACTTTTTATTACACCCCAAAAAAGAAAATTTTAATAAAAATAATATTAATAATATATTATTGTGAATAAAATTCACTGTAAAAATAAAATAGCATTCCTTTATTTATTTTTAAAATTAAATAATCTTAAAAGTTTCAATTTTTATTTAATGTATCTTTTATTTTTCCTCATCCAAAAAATATTTATTTTTATTTTAGTTCTCATATTCTTTTATTTTTTTTATTTACTTCTCTTTATATTTTGTATTCTTTACTAAATATATAAAGAAAAAAAAAATTGACTACACATTTTCTTCTTGTGAACTTTGAGAAAGGTGGGACATTGCTTACCTTTTGAGCTGAGAAAACAAAACTTTCTTCTTCCTCTGATGTTTTACTGATTTCTTTGGAGAATGTTTTAAGCTTCAAACACCGGTTGACACTCAACTCCTTCAATTTTGGACACTTTATCGGATATCTCCCCTTGTAGAAATATTTGATGTTTGGTATATCATATAATCTCACATAGGTTAGTTCAGGAAACTCTAATGGATCATCGATAGCTTCTGATGCATCTTGACATGCAATAATTTCCACCATTTCCTCACAATACAATATCGACATGCGTTCAAGATTTGAAACATCTTTTGCCACGGAAGCTGGAAACAAATTCCTAAGTTCACCACAACTATCTACTTCTATAATCCGAAGTTTTCTAAAGTTAAGAATTCCATTTGGATTTGTGTTCCACAATTCCTTCAATTTTGGGAGGTCTTCAAGAAGAATAACCTGCAAATTTGTGCTTATCCCTCCAGATGCATCTTTTTCTTGAGAATCTTTGATTTCAAAAATCGTTTCCACTGACTGGCATTTAGAAACTCTCAAGTTGTCCAAACTTTCAAACCATCCTTCCATGTTACTTGGAAAAATCTTGTCTAGTTTATTGCACTCTTCAATGTTCACCGAAATGAGACTAGAAAAAGAATCAAAGTTCACTTTAGTATGCCATATATCTCTTAATCTCTTCATTTTGGTAATGTGGATTTCCTCCAACTTAGGGAAGACGCAGACCTACATTTTTTATCAAAACATACAGTAATTACATTTAGAAGTTAAACAAAAACCACAAAGTGTAGAATGTGGTTAAGAACCGTAAACATAATATTAACTCAACTAAAAATAATATGTACTTATTTACATCGATACACACCTTATCTGCATTATTTTCTTTTGTCTCGAAGATCTTCTCCATAATTGGGCACTCATTTATGATAAGACTTTTCAGCTTCTGTAAACTACTAGCCACAGTCAACGAACATAAGTATGTCAATTTATCACAATCTTTCACAACTAATTTTATCAAGTTTTGAAAGCAGAAACTTGACGAGACTTGATCACTCCATATCTTATGGATGTTGACTGAGCATAAATTCAAGTTCTCTAAGTTTGGAATTTCAACCTGCAAACACATACACAGTTAATATTTTACAACAGTTGAACAAATTATTTAACTTATAGGAAAAAATTGTAATATCATACTAGTTCACCAAAAAGAGGAGGTGCCTTGTCACTTTTCTGATCTTCTTCACTATCACTATTTTCAGATTGAGGCTTTGTCGGATGTGGCCAGCAAGACTCCTCCACTTCGGTATAAAAACATGTAAATGATGGTAACGATTGGAATGACAAAGTCTGCAACTTTAGAAACTTAACGTTATCATAATTCATTGGTATTTGAATGATTCCCTTTAAAGTTTCACATTCAGAAACCTCGATTGTTTCTAGACTAGCACAAAATTTATCCAAGTAAGAATTATATTTACAAATCTCACATGATTCTTCACTATTAGCAAATTCCACCATGTAAACGGAGTAGAGAGTCACCAATCGATCACACATATTCACCTTGATGGACTTTAATTTGGAGAATGAAGCAACTGTAAGTGGACCATAAGATATCATCTTCAAGCTCTTCAGATTGTAAAGGCATAGAGATTCCAAATGGGTAAAAACATTTACACAATTGGACAATTCCATTGAATTGACATATTTGATGGCTTTGCTATCTGTGATGGATAAGTGTTTCAGATCTGGAAACCCATCTATATTCAACTCATTAACAACTTTAACAACATCATCTACCTTTCCCAATAACAAACTTTGTACTGTTTTAAACAACAATTTTATGTCTTCTTCGGAGTGAATGCTAGTGTCATGACTCAGTTGCAATGCCAAAACTCTGTACGTTTCGTACTTATCAATCATCTTAAAGCCTATAACAGAAAACATTTCCAAGTCTCCAACCACAATTTTGTAGTTTTTTAACTTGTCAAAGAACAAGTGATTGGGCAAAACTGAAAAACATGGGATGCTTAAGTCCAAAACTTTTAACTGATGCAAATTCTTTAGCTCAGAAAGAAACGAATTTTGACCATGGTTTGGCTCTCCTTCCACCAACATTTTGATCAAGCTCTTTCTAATGTACAACTCTTCTAAATTTTTCAAACCTGATAGAATATTAGGTGGAATATTAGTCTCCAGTATGGAACAATCGTTGATGTCTAGGAGTTGTAACTTATCCAAGCACCCCAACTCAGTTGGCAAATTTTTAAGTTGGGATCCAAAGAAGCTAAGAATTCTTAACTTTTTTAGCTCTCCTATAGGTAAAGTGTCCTCTAAGGTGCACCGCTCCAAACAAAGCATCCTGAGCTTTAATAGGTATTTGATCGAAGGTGGTAATCTTTGTAGATGAAAACCAGTCAATATTAAAACTTTGAGATTTTTCATTCCTTCAAAAAACTTCTCAGGGATTGTCAAAGATGGATTATTAGTGTCTATTTGAAAAAAAATAAGTTTTGAACAATTGACTAGAGGAAGCTCGTCAATGATATCACAATTGCATAAAGAAATAGAAGTGCATCTGTTGAGTTCAGGCCAGTCATCTAGTTTTCCATTTCTTAGAGTAAAAACATTCTTCTCCTTGTTTGCTATAGACAAAGCAGCATCTCGAACTATGTCATGCATATTGAAATGAATATCAGAATTTCCATCCAATAGTAAGCCCGAGTCTTTTAGCTTTTGGATTGTTATCTTAATTTTGTCTCGAGCTTCCCAAAGTGAGGAGACGCCTTCAAGTATACCCAAACCAAAACAACACTTCACTAAGTCCATAATTAATGGTTGATGGCCCAGTTGAGCACAAAGTAAGAAAATGGATTTGATCTCTTCATTTTCTAGATGGTCATAACTCATCTTCACTGAAATGTCCATATATGTCTGCACTCCCACCAATTCCTGCTTCTTAAGTTTTCCAAGTGCTGCTTCCCATACTAACTCGCTCTTACCTCTTAATGCCTTTGCCACTGTAACTATTGCCATCGGTAACCCTGCACAATACTTCACAATTTCTTGTCTAGAGTCTGGCATTACATTATGTATTCCAGCCAACTCCTGAAAAAGCTTCAAAGCATCCTTGTCATCTAATTGCTCTACACAAAAAGTTGGTTTTACGTCCATTTCGACATCCAATACTCTTTTTTCACGTGAAGTTAGCAAAATTTTGCACCCCTTATGACCACCAATGATTTTTTCTCTTTTCAACACTTTATGATTAGGATCCTTGTTGTTATTGTCTTTTGTCGAGAATTTATCATCCCTGATATCACTACTTAAATCATCATTGTCATCATTAACATCAATGGGAATCCCTAACTTGTTCAAATCTAATTTATGCCAAAGGTCATCCAAGATTAAAAGGGTGTTCCCTTTTTCTTTCTTTAACCTTCTTCGTAGACAATCAGCTCTCACATTTTCACCTTCACCTTCCAATCTCAATCCTAACACGTAAGCAATTTCTTCCTGGATTTTTTGTAGATCGGGATTGATTGTGATTTCTACTTTAATCACCACATTAAACAACTTCTTGTCTCTAGCTATCCTTGCAATTTCTTTGATTAAAGCACTTTTACCCACACCACCTCGCCCATACAATCCGACCATTCTCACGTTGGAATCTTCAAGTTGTCTCATTACTTTTTCCATTGTGGATTTTGTTGAATCAAATTCTATAAAGTCAGAATTAGACAATGTGGCCTCATTAGATGTTACGTTTTGCCTATAGGAAATTTCATCAATCTTAGGGGACTTATCAATTAGATTTTTAACATCCACTTCCATCTTCGTTGCTTGTCTTCCTAATCTGTGTCTATTCCAGAAGTATGGAATAACATAACAATTGATCGATCGGGCTCTTTTATGGCCATCATCGTTCTCAAACTTCTCCACCTCAGTCTCAATTTCACTCACTTTTCGATTCCATTCGGTAACCTTACCTTCAATGTTATTTAGATTTTTGACAGCCTCATCACATTGATGATCTATCTTATCTTTTTCATATCCAAGATCCTTAACGCTATCCTTCAGTTCAAGAACACTTTGCTTATAACGGACAATGTAAGTCACGTGTCGCACACTGTGTCTCCATACAAAACTAATCACTCCTTCTACAACTTTGCCAAAGGGCCCCGACCAATCCATCCCTGGAGCCTGGTTATTACCTTCTACAAGGTGGAACTACATCTCTTTACCAACAAAATGTAAGAGAAAACATACTAATCAGTAACTAAATAAATAAATAAAAAATGGTAATATTAAATGAGTAATGAAATCATAGGTATATGTGCTAAGGTCAAGTCAATCAACATTGTGTTAAAATTTATGAGATCATTTATATCTATATTCGATTATTTTAATTACACTAACTTGTCAGATTTATGTCTTAATTTGAATCTAATCTAATCTTCATTTGTTTATTTAGAAGTTTATTTAGAAGGTCCCCCCTCCAGGCACTAGTACATTCTAGTCAAATACTTTGGTTATAAAACATGCAGCTAAAACACCTCCATCAACACCACCAGATTGTGAGGTTGGCTTCAAAATTATTGTCTCTAAATTACTTTCATATATCAAATTAGCAATTGCTGCAATTTCTTTGCTCTCATTCTTTGATTAATTAAAAAGTGTGACTATAGTTTCCACGTATATTGGTACATTTTTTGTTAAATGATCAACTATGTATGTTTTAAGCACTTCAGATTAATGTTTTTGCAGATCTTTTGGTGTTAACCAGAATGAGATATTTCAGTTTTTCAGGGTCCAGATTCAATTGGCTTTATGGTGATTATATATGCTTGTTTATGGCTTTATGGTGATTATATAAAAGATCTATGTTTATTCTTGATGCTTCACTGACACTTTCAAGGCATATTGTTGAAACTACCAAATGCTTCAGCATAACCGTTGGTAAATGAATTTTAATTTGGTAGGTTCTTCCGGATATGTCCAAGGTAGGGGTGCATGTTTTGAGACTTAGGATATGACTTAAAGTTTAGAGTTATGATTTTGGAATGATCTTTTTAGCAATTGGTAGTTTTGTATTGGCTTTTTACCCCTTTCTGTGATTTTATGATTTCCCCCAATATGTTTCTTCTTTTCTTTTCTTAGGATCTCAATTTTGGACTTTATTGTTCTTTACCTTTTTTGGCAGCAGCTATAGTTGCTCCATTATGGACCACCAGGCACGAGGAATTAGTCTTATTCACATCGTGAATTAAAATGATGATTTTACACTAAATTTTTCCATTATATGATGTTTTATATATAGAGTACTGAAAATGAGAATTTCTAATTATAAGTGGTGGACAAAATTAATGTCACATTTTGTTTGCCTGGGCATTTTTTAGGCCTAACTTTAGCACTAATTTGATCTGCTCTAATTGTTGTTGTAGGTTACAGACCAGAATTTGAACAATTGGCACAACACACCGGCTATTATTGCAGGATGTACTTAAAATTGACTTAAGACTACAATATTTTTATGTATATTTTGGAAAATGAATAAAGTTCTCATTTGCTGTTTTTAATTTAATGTAAATTTGAGACATTTAAAGTTCTCACACAATTTATTTTAAATAATCATTTATTATATGATATAATTAGACTTTTAATATTATGAATATGGTAAAATTATTAATACTATTATTACCATATCATAAAATAATTTTAAATAAAATATGTAATTAGATTATTGATTATAAAATTAATAAAAATAAATAAAAATAATTGACTTTGTATAGTGAAGTGTGTTCATTTCATTAAACGGATCCATTAAAACAGTGCAAGCAACTGGGAAGGGTGTTATATGGATCTCATACCTTTAGTGTGCCACAAACTGAGAATGAGGAAAGCTGTTCTTAGTCTTCACCAGAGCAAGTACTCCATTTCTTACTTGTTGGAAGCTGCTGCAGTGTTAAACTTTATTATTGCAGGAAACTTATTTCGTTCAACAAAATTTCTTACAATCTCAAGTAAGAATAGACATGGCATGGATATAAGGTATAGAGAAAGGAACAAAATATATACCTGTCTTATTGGAATTGGATGATCCAGAATTTTACTTGTCACTAAACTAGTTTTGTAGTCTACCTGAAGAAAACCGAACAAGGAAATGGAAAAGCCTAGAAAGAAAAAATCTTCACTTCTCTATGAAGGTTGTACCCAAATAGATATTTTACTATGCTTCACTTTGTAAACAACTTCACCTTTCACTATGCTTTATATGTGGCTTCCAAACTATTTTGAATTGGACCTTAAGCTTAGCCTGTAAGACATGGGTTCCTCTACAATGATGTCCTATCTCAACATGTTCCTGTTGTTGTTCTCGACTACTTGACGTTGTTCCAGAAGTTGAGATTCCAGGGTAGAAGCTGAAACTTGTTATTCCAGGGAATAAGCTTAAAACCATTACCTGAAAATAAACATGACAACTAAATTCAAAATAAAAATTTAACCATACTTTTCAAAAATATTTTACATACAAAATCGACTTATATTAACGTACTTAACATAACCTCAAGAAGCAAAGCGATTATAAGCAATTACACTGAACAATAATGACATAAAAAATTTGTCATATTTATTTCTTGCAACAAATAGAACTAAAACGTTAAAGTACATTACCAAAATATAAAAATACACATAAAAGGTATTAATTAAATATAAACTTCAATGTCTAACCTTTTCATGATCCTGTATCACAATAATCATACATATAGAAGCACAAAAACTTTTCACTCTGCATTTAAAACTATAAAACCCATTAGATATTAACTTAAAACAGAAATACAAAAATATATTCAAAGTAATGACATATGGAATGACAACAAAATCAACATCAACTTAAAACATTGCAAACACATGATAGATCAAAATTTAAGAAATGAAACAGTGAAATAATGTCTCTTCAAAGTAACAAAATAACAAAGTAAAGCCTAACGATGTGTTTGGATTAGGCAATTTAAGAGAATAATTCAATTATTTGAAGAATATGATTTTCTTTGAAATAAAATGACTTGTTTGGATGAGAATTTAAAACAATAATTCATTTATTTGGCCAAATTCGGCAGAATCAACCTCAAACTAAATTTTGCCAAATTAGACTGAGCTTATGCCGGCAAAAATTTGGTCAAATTCAATCTAGTCAGTTCGATCGAAATTTGGCTGAATTTAAATATTTTAAGCTGACTATTATATTTTTTAAATTTAATTTCAAAACTAAAATAAGTATTGTTAAATGAAATTTTATTTTGTAAGAGAAATTCAATTATTTTATCCAAACAAGAAATTGAAATGTAAGGTATTCAAATTACTCTATCCAGACAAATTATTTATAAAATGAAAGGAATTCAATTGCAAGAATTTCAAATACAATGCATTTCAATTTTTTAGAATTATTGAAATGCTTCCTCCAAACACAAGATAAATGTCAAACTTTTAACCAATATATTTAAACAATTTCTTTAGACACTTGGTATCCGTAAAAGACATGTACAATACAAAAGTTGCCTTTATATATGTTGAAGAAAAACCCAAGACTGAAATGTAAATAAAAAATTTGGATAACTGAAAACAAAATCCAAACCTCTTAAAACCTTCACATATCATAGAAAACAATGTATTTGTCTATGTTGAAGGAAGACCCAAGACTGAATTGTAAACATAAAACTTGTTGTATCGTCTAGGGAATAGTCGACCTATGATCATTTTAATTCCGATTCGATAAAGATTTGTCATGGGTTGAGGTGACCTCCCTGGATTTGGGCCAACCTTGAGGAAGGATATGGACCAATCTTGGACCGACCTTGAAGAAGGATATGGACTGATCTTGGACCGACCTTGAGGAAGGATATGGACCGACCTTGAACCAACCTCAATGAAAGATATGGACCGACCTTGATGAAGGATATGAACCGATCTTGAACCGACCTTGAGGAAGGATATGGAACGACATCGTTTCGATCATTTATTCTGGAGATCTTTAAGTGTGTAAATCGTTAATTTTTTTACCCATTAACTAGTCATGCTGTTAGTTGCAACACACTACAAGAAAATGCTTCATTAGTAACCAATTTTAGTGACCAAAAGTTGTTAGTTACTATAATTACTAATTTAGATACAAGTTTACAAAATAAAAAAATCTTTGGTTACTAAAATAGTTACTATTATGAATAAAAAATTATAATTGGTCACTAAATTGGTTTTTAAAACTAGCTACCATAGTTTTGGCTACCAAAGAAAACTGGTCACTAAAACTTAGCAACCTAAGTTTTGGCTACCAAAATAACTTAGATACTAAATTGCTCTCTAAGTAATTAGTGACAAATTTAGTGACCAATTATAATTTTTTATTTATATTAGTGACTATTTTATTAACCAATAAATTTTAATTTTATAAATTGGTATCTAAATTGGTCACTATAGTGACTAACAACTTTTGGTCACTAAAATTAGTTACTAATAAATTATTTTTTTGTAATGATAGCAATCCACCCACCCCGAGTTTAAAGGGAGGTGGGCACTCAGGATGTGAACGACATTTAGGACGAACTTTTTCTAGGCTAATAAACCACTTAGTTAATGAAAGTCACAATTTATTTTCTACTCCCCAATTGACAAGCTGGTTTAGTTACGGGAAGCTCTCTCAATAGATGAGCTGGTTTAGCTGCTGGAACACTTGCATAATGGATAAACTAACACCAAAACTTGTAGAACTATAACATAGAAAAGGCTTTGAAGAACTTAACAAAAAAAAGGTTTTTCTGCGTTTTGTGCATGGTGTCTAAGGTGTTGTTCCATCAACATCAATCCCTATTACATTATTTTCTTAATTATATAGTTGATATAATTGATGTTATGACAAAAATTGATCGATCAAATGTCTGTTTGGTTGCTCACTCATCCCTCATTTGGCCCCTGAAAGGTGCTTAACGAAGAGTGATCTAGGACTGGTCCACGAGTTGTTGACCAAATTAACACTTTTACTCATGGGTTAGGGTTGGTCCATGAGTCATTGGCCAGCGTGACACTTCTACTCATGTAATGGTTTTCAAATATTCACATCAATCCCTGTTACTTTATTCTCTTAATTATATAGTTGATATAATTGATGTTGTAACAAAAATTGATTGATCAAATGTCCGTTTGATTGCTCACTCATCCCTCATTTGGACCCTTGAAAGGCGCTTAATTAAGAATGAGCTAGGACTAATCCACGTTATTAACCAAATTGACATTTCTAATCGTGGATTAGGGTTGGTCCATGGATCATTGACAGCGACACTTCTACTCATGTGATGCTTTTCAAATATTCACCTTAGTTTGAGCTAAAAACAAATCATAACAGTTACTTTTTCTTTTTAAAGTTTGGTCGTTAATAATACAACATTTGATTAAAAAGGAAGGAAGAATAAATATAGATTATTTATCATATAAAAGAATATCTTTTTTGTAAATGTTCGAGTACTATATAAAGTGTATTAACTAATTATATATATATATATATATATATATATATATATATATATATATATATATATTAATTTATGCTGTTTGAAGGTATTACGTTGCACTCATGACTTTCATTTATTCTTGATACCAAATTCAAAATATGTATTAGTCACACACCATTGAGTGTTTGTGGTATTTTATATTTAGTGTCAATGGTATAGGTTTTGTTTCTAGCGATGTTGTCAGGGATGATAGATTAAATTCACTCCTATGTATATTATCCGAATTCGTCTTTGTTTTAACAGAAAATCCCTGCATTGATTAGGTATGGAGAGTTCTTAACTTTCTCAATTTTTTATGGGATGGATATAAGGATGAATATATCCATTTTGTCCTCATATCCGTCATAATACTTGCCCCTGTCATATCCCGTTCTAGTTTAAATTATTAAAATATTCATAATCTATTAAGTAATCTTATATATATATATATATATAGATATATATGTATATACATGTATATATATATATAGATATACATGTATATATATATAGATATATATACATATATATATATATATATGTCAGCAAGGTCTTCACTAAAAAATTTGAAGGAGTCAAAATAATATCCATAAAATTTAAATATTTAATTATTGTTATTAATTTAACAAAACTATATATAGTTGAGTATAGAATTCTCCTTAAAAAAATGAATGCTTTTAAGTTGTATTTGATATATAATCCATTTTAAATAAGTTTTTCTAATTTCATCTATTTCACTTCTTACTCATTAGATACTCTCATATTTGAGAATGTTTCGTGGTTAATAGTTAAGTTTCAAAAGACTATTATGAAATCTCCACTAAAATTCTTCAAATCTTAAGAAATGATTCTTCTAATCCAACCATTAGATCTTAGTATCATGGTTGAAAATATGTACTCTGTTATTATTAATTTTCATATCAATATTATATATATATATATATATATATATATATATATATATTTTATTTTATTTTTTAAATAATATATTTTTAAAAAAATTTAAAAATTTGGACGGCGGGCATGGCCCCCTAAAAACTCACTAAAATCCATATATATATATACATATATATATATATATATACATATATACATATATGTATATATACATATATACATATATGTATATATACATATATACATATATATATATATATATATGTATATATACATATATGTATATATGTATAT
>Ga0214545_1003910_pt1 | contig 28153 bp, 21 predicted proteins | sample CNSS4metaG_FD_160064 | JGI IMG/M metagenome (GOLD analysis project Ga0214545, IMG submission 160064) | Root nodule microbial communities from cowpea collected in UCLA plant growth center, Los Angeles, California, USA - CNSS4 | ecosystem: Host-associated > Plants > Roots > Nodule | place: USA... | reverse complement strand
TAGCATAGACCCATCTACAGCCCACAGGCTTCTTACCAGGAGGAAGAGAGACAAGTTCCCAAGTCCCACTAAGTTCAAGTGCCTGCATTTCATCAATCATGGCTTGTCGCCATCCAGGAGGACCAAGTGCCTCATCAACATTCTTAGGAACCTTAATGGTAGACAAGGAGGAAACAACAGAGAAATATGGAGGAGATAAACGATGATAACTCAAAAAATTATAAATAGGATGTGGATTACGAGTAGAGCGAATACCTTTCCAAAGGGCAATAGGCCAAGTATGATCGGAGTCAAGAGAAGACGAAGAGGATGAAGGATCCATGATTCGAGAATCTGGTAGAGAAGGATTTGAGTCCCAAGGATCTTCAAGAAAGGAAGGAGTCATTGGAGTGCGACGCTGATATGTGAGAAGAGGTGGTTGAACAATGTCATTGTCATTTTGAGTGGGAGGTTGAGTTTCAGGAATAACCAAGGGATCACATGATGGTAAAGGAAGGACATGTTGAACAGATGAACTCTCCTCCATGGAGGACAAGAAAAAAGGTGTGTCCTCAAAGAATGTAACATCAGCAAACATATAATACCTTTTGGTTGAGGGAGAATAACATTTATACCCTTTCTGAAGGCGAGAATATCCCAAAAAGACACACTTAATAGCCTTTGTAGAAAGTTTATCAAGACCTGGAGAGACATTATGAACAAAACAAGTACATCCAAATACACGTGGAGAGACACGATACAAAGGATCATTTGGAAAAATTATCAAGTGAGGAACTTTATTTTCAATAGAAGAAGAAGGCATCCTATTGATTAGAAAACAAGCAGTGAGGACTTCATCTCCCCAATGATGAACAGGAACATTAGTATTCAACATTAGAGAGCGTGCAGTTTCAATAAGGTGTCTATTCTTTCTTTCGGCTATGCCATTTTGTTGTGGAGTATGAGGACATGTTGACTGATGTAAAATTCCTTGGGAAGATAAAAATGAGGAAAACGCAGTAGAAAAATATTCCTTAGCATTATCACTTCTGAGAATTTTAATTGTCTTCCCAAATTGGTTCTTAATTTCATTAAAGAATGACACAAATATGGATAAAAGTTCCGATCTTTCTTTCATCAGATAAACCCAAGTACATCGAGAGAATTCATCAATGAACGTTACAAAATAGTTAAAACCAAAAGAAGTGACACGACTTGGTCCCCAAACATCAGAATGAACAGTAGAAAAAGCAAAATTACATCGTGTCTCAGACTTTTTAGGGAAGGAAGATCTAACATGCTTTCCTAACTGACACGATTCACAATCTAAGGCTTGAATGTGTTTGAGACTCGGAACCATCATCTTCAACTTAGACAAATTTGGGTGACCTAAACGATCATGCAAAAGTTTTGGGGATGAAGTTGCAAAACAAGATACTGAGGAGCTTGGTTTTAGGAAATAAAGTCCCCGTGACTCATGTCCTTCTCCAATCAGACGACCCGTACCATGTTCCTGTATAGCAAAGGAATTAGCAGTAAAGGTTACAGAACAATTTAAGGAACGAGTCAATTGACTCAAGGAGATTAAATTGTAAGGACAATGAGGAATGTACAAAACAGAATTTAAATTTAGTGAAGGAGATAAAGAAACTTTGCCAATTCCTTGAGATGCCACTTTGGATCCACTTGCAACAGTAATAAAATGAGGAATTTTGGGAGAGGATATGGAGGAAAATGAGGAAATGTTACCAGAGACATGATCGGAGGCACCTGAATCAAGAATCCATGGACTAAGACCTTCCACAGATTGAGAAATGCATGCAGTTGACATTGAAGAGGATGGGCCAGGATTGTTGGATTTCTCAGATTTGTACCTCAAAAATTCTTGGTACTCTTCATCAGAAAATCTAGATTCTGAATGATCAGACTTGGACACATGAGCAGCTTTATCAGGAAAACCATGTAAGGAATAACACTTGTCTTGGGTATGGCCCATTCTATTACAATATGAGCATTGAGGACGCCCACTTCGACCACCACGTCCTCCACAGTTGCTCCGACCTCCTCCTCTTCCTCGTGGTGCTACCATTGCTGATGTTTCAAAAACATCAGTTGAACTTTCATCTTTGACCAATGTAGGTACACGAAGAAGTCTAGTAACTAAGTTGTCCATTGAAGGAATTTGATCACCAGCTAAAACTTGATCACGCACATGATCAAAAGTCGAGTGCAAGCTCCTCAAAATTAAGACCATGTAAAACTTATCAAGTTTTTTGTTGATATCGTCTAATGAATCAGCCACAAAAAAATTCTTCAATTCTTCTACTGCAGCCCTAGCCTTTCCTATATGAGAAACCATATCATGATTGATTTGCTTGAGTGAGGCTACTCTTTGAGTTGCATCAAAGAGGCGTTGAATGTCGTTAGCAAAAATGTCTTGTGCCCTTTTCCAAAAAGAGAAGCATGTCTTGTAAGGTCTCAAAATGTCTAAGACCCCTTGCTCAACCGACTGCCATAAAACAACACACAACTGAAAATCCAATTTTTGCCACTTAGGTTTCTCTTCTTCTGAAATAGTAGAGACCTCTTTTTCAAGATGGTCATGATAGCCTTGACCAAGAAACCACAACTCCACCGAAGCTGACCAAGAGGAGTAATTTTTCCAGTTCAGTTTTGCAGAGGTAATAATAGGAGTAGTTGATAGAGAGGGAGACATTCCACCCGTAGAAGCTATTAAAATAAAAACTTAACTTTGAGAAGAAACCCTAGGTTCAAGCTATGGCCACCAAAACAGAAAAACAAGAGCAGGAATAAGCCCAGGAGGCCGCGCATGGTGAACACGCGCTTGAAGGTCGCCAGAGAGTGGCGCACGTGGCGGCGTGTGCGGAGGTTTCCGGGGACGTGACTTGCGGGGATGGGTTGCGCTCCTCGAGGCGCACCTAACCCTGACTTCGCCGGAGTAGACTCGCCAGTGGTGACGACGGCGGACGGCACGTCGGACGGTGGCGGAAGACGGTAGACAACGATAGCCACTGTGACAAACAGTGAAGATGAACCAGAGAAGATGTTCTGGCTCTTGATACCAACTTGAAGAGGTGTTAGAGAAATGAAACAGTGAAAACTTATCACTGTTACTGTTTTACCACTCTTTATATAAGAAAATAATAGACAAAATACAAAGAGTCAAGACCCAGTCCTAACCCTAACCCTAAAGAAGGGATCTCATACATGATAATAAAAGACATTACATTTCAACAATAATAAGTAGAAGGCATAAATATAATTGAAATGCAAAAAATAATGAAAGACACCCATAGAGTTAATGATACTAACAAGCTTTAGAATTTCAAGTTTCAAGAATTATAATAAGAACAAAACATGTAATTAATACCCTAAATTTCTAATCATTTGGTTCTTTCTCAATCCCATAATAATTATCTTAAATCTTATCCAATGGGGCATATCCCTCCTCCACTTTGCCTTCAAAGAAAGCTTGGTTAAAGTTAAATAATTCTTCAGTATTTTCGAAAGTTAGAACTATCAAATCCCAATTCATCAACTTGAATCATCTCTTTGCCCTTCCTTTGTGTTGAGGCCAAAGTTGCACCTACTACTTTATTGGAAGCCTGTGAAGATCCAATAACAATACCACCACTTGATGGTTGCTTTCTTTTATTCCTTTTATCTTTGCATAAATTATTGGCTCACCAACACTTGAAGTTTCATAAACAATTGCCCGATTAAGACTAGGATCATCATTGAATACCAACTCATTCTTCCGGCTTCATTATCATTGTCATCCACTTGTCCCACTAACCACTCATTGCACTCATCAATGTCTTTAAGTACAAAATGTCTTTAAGTACAATAGGATCAATTTAATCTCTAATGTTGTATCTTTGGCCAAGTTGATGGTTATACTCGTGTTGACTTATGATCAATGAGATAAAATAGTTCAATGTGTTCTCACATGTAATCGGAGACTCCAGCCAGACTGTTTAAGTTGCGGAGCGCCTATAACTGTGGAGTTTTTCTGTTTATTTTAAAGACGTGCTAATAGCTGTACTTAGTCATAAGTTTGTGTTTATGTTTCTGGTTTAGTCCAATATATCGTGATTCTAGAGCCACAGTATAGTTGTGAGAACATATCTTATTTCCTGTTGTTTGAAGGCTATTTGAAATAGCAATGTTTGCCTGTTCAATCCAATAACAATGCTCTCACTAGTTCGATTATACTGTGTATTTTTCAGTTCTAACAGGGCGCCAGTGTGACAATATTGCTCATGGTGGCAAGTGCAACGCATGTATTTAAAGAACTAGATTGGAACATAATTAACGTACTTATTGTTTTTGTTTCCGGAATGTGCAGGGTTATGAGTAGATGCCACAACGCGAAGGTGAATCAGAATGTTCTTGTGATCGTTGATGGTTCCTTATAGCATTATTGCTCCTCCAAATGTTGCACTACCATGTTTCATAATGAACAAACATCTCGTATATTTTATTCCCTAGTTTTTACAAACATTTGTTCTCCTGTAATCTGAGCACTGTTTATGAGGCGAAGAATTGAAAAAGCAAAGGAAGTTTTCTTCAGGTTTATTTTTCTATTACTTTATTTTTTATGCGGTCCAGCTAGGTTATTTTGCCAGCCATTTTTTTCAAATTGGATTGAAAATTTGAACTGAACATTTCAGGCGATGATTATATCAGTATAATAATGGTCGGGCATGATATCTTGATAATTAATGTAATATAAATTGTATAAATAAGATTGAGAAAAGACATGCAATCTACATTGTTGTGCTTTTGTTTGATTGACCTATATATGGAGAGAGATTACGGAAAAAGGCAATATACTTCTCTTAAACCCTAACCCTAATATGCAAAAGAAATAATAATAACATAATATTACATTTCAACACTTCCTCGTTGGAACATGTAAATTGAATATAAATTGAATATGGCAATTATCACTCTCACAATTAGTCTAATCACCACATGTCCACTATCCTTTACTTCCAAAGATGTCCAACCAAATCATAACACGTGGCATAATCCTAACACACAGTTGAACCAATGGGACATTGTCACATGTCCATCATCTTCTTCCCCTCCACAAAACCACCGCATCACCACACTTCTTTATTGGACCATGGCCAATTTTGCTAATTCTTTACCCTAGACGGAATTGGCTCAACCTTCAGTGTCGTAGGTTGATCGAAGGGTCAAGTCTACTAGGATAGAAGGTTGAGTTGAGTAAACATGGACGGAAGGTCTAGCCGAGTCGAGGCTTGCCAAAGGTTGAGACTAGTCATCCCTAACCAAAGGTTGAGGTAGAAAAGAGTCGTCCCTAACCAAAGATATAAATTAGTTGGCCTTAGTCGAAGATCAAGACGAGTCAACCATCGAGATGAGTAAGACTAAGCCATGGTCGAGAAGAGTCGAAATGAACTGAAGGTCAAGCCGATTAGGTCCATGTTAAAGGTCAAGTCTCGGGCCGAGCAAAGTCAACTAAGGCTAAACGTCTAGTCGAGTCGGCTTGGTTGAAGTTTGAGACGAGTCAACCCTGGCCGAAGTTTGAGATGAGTCGATCCTGTAATAGAAGGTCGAGACGAGTTGGTCTTGGTCGAAGCTCAAGACAAGTTGGGTCAGACTGAAGGTCGAGATGAGTCAATCCTAGTCGAAGTTAAGAACTACTCAGCACAGGCCCAAGGTTGAGTGGAATAAGCCAATTCCAAAGGTCAAGTCGATTAGGCGTGTGATGTAAGATTCGAGAAATTTAAATAATTAAATAAATAATTATTTAATAAATGCGGGTAATGGAACTTTTATGGCATTTAATGTTAGGGCTTATGACATGAAATAGTACTAGCTCAAGTGGTTGAGAGTACTTGGTTATTATGAAAGGAACTGGGTTTGAGTCTTGTGTATGCCATTTGTGTATTATTGCAATTGCAATTGTTAATTGTTTAATAATATGTTGGATCCTGATGAGTGATAATATAATCCTACATGTATAGGAATTATCATGAAACATGAATTGATTGATTGGTTGTGTATTGACTTGACAATTGTATGGTTGTTTGTTCGAGAGAGTTTTTGAGACTACTAAATGTGAGTACAGTGAGGAGAGAAGGAGGTCATTGTTCATAAAGAAGAAACTTTAGAGTCCTTATGAATGCCTAAATTCTGCCATTTTGTTTAATTTTGTAGTTTCTGGAAATTTTCCAGAAACCGCTTAGCAAGTTTTCAAAGCTGTCAAGTGACACATGTGTTTTGTTCTCAGTTTCTGGACTTTTGCTAGAAACCGCCTTGCGGCACGAAATGGCCGCCAGGTGACACAACAGGAACAACTCAATTTTTGGGTTCTAGCATGAACCGTCTTGCGACGATGAACAACTGCTAGGTGATGCGAGCGGAATTGGCTCGACTTGAGATTTTTAGGTGTTCTGGCTAATTCTGGTTGGGGAAAAATGTTTATTACTAGAGAATGGAATGTTGATTATAAATAATTGGGGAATTGCGAGGTGATTGAAAGTTATTGGATGAAATTTATATGTATGCAAAATAGGGTTTGAATAATTGGGGGTTTTGGGTGTAGGAAACAATCACAGTATGAATGGTGTTGTGAAGTTGCATGTGGTATACAAAATTTATTACGTGAGCTATGGGATGTGTAATTGACTGTGAGAAATTGGAGATAAGCAAGAAAAATGAGGTTTAAGGAATATAGGGTTCTTGTAGGTGAAGGGAAATTCAAGATTACCCAGAATTGCATGACCGCCTGACGACACGTTATTTGTCGCCAGGTGCCAACACGATGGAATATCACTCTACATGGCTGTGAGGTGCTATTGGGAGTTGGGTCTCTTTGGGTCAAGTGATTTATGAAAGTGGATTATGGGGTCACTGGGCCAAGGTTGAGTGAGATGGAGAAATACATGAATTATGAATGAGCTATCATTTTAAAGGGAAAAAGGGATGTGGAGAGTTGTGATGAGGGAATTAGTGTACCATAGGTTATGACAAAGTCCTGATGCATAAGTTGATTGCAGAATTGCGAGAGGTTGATCCGGAAAGGGTAATCATAGTATTTCTAGTAGTAAAATTGGAACTATGCTTAAGATATACTTTATTGGTGGTTGGGGATGTTCCTAAGATTAGGTCTAGCTTGTGATGAGGTTCGACTTTGAGAATAGTTTCAAAAATGGAAACGAGATAAGCAGATTGTCCTTAATTAGGCAATGTGTTGTGGATGTAAAGTATGGATCATAGTGCATGGTAGGATTACTCAACTTAGAGAGTAAGGTGAGATCTCAAAGATTGAGCAAGGTGTTGAAGTTTTCTGCAGGGACTGAAACTAGTACTAGTGTAGCGCTTGTCGATGGTGTTTGAACCGCTAACCGATAGCTGTAATTCCATAGGGCCATTGTGACGTGTGGCATCTTGCGATGGTCGTTCCGCCAGGCGATAGTTGTAGAGGTAGTGTTTTCTTAGGTGCGAGACGCCTGACAGCAAGATGCTTCCGCTAGGCGGTTTGCAACTGGTTTTCGCCTAGCGGCGCTCAGGCAACACCAAGTGATTACGTAGGGGCAGTGGTTTGTTTCTTCTTGTGCATAGGCGTGGTCTACAGGGCTTTCGGTGATACCTTAAGGATGAACTTAGCTGGATCATCCCTTGAGTTTTGGCTCGGGATGGAGGGTAAACACGTGACATTCCTTGAGTTGTGGCTCAGAATGACATCCCTTAAGTTGTGGCTCGGGATAGAGGATGAACATAGGACATTCCTTGAGTTGTGGCTCAGAATAGTGAGTGTTACCAGTGTGAGTGTACAATTTGTGGCTCATATGGAGGGTCTCCACTCGATTGAGTAATCATAGGATGTGGCCAGTGATGTGCTAAACTTCTGTTGAGAGTACGAAATTAGGTTTGTATTGGGAACTCCACTTGGCGTTACGAAGTGTGGTTCGTAGCATGATATTCCCTCACGTGTTCCTACAAGTTGTGGCTTGTAGATGGTGGAACCACGAGTTGTGGCTTGTGGTGGCAAGTATTAAGGGTATCATCTAAAGATGTAGAATGTGGATAAACATGGTGGTGGCCATGATTTGTGGAATCAGAGGATGGAGTTCTCTGATGAGTGTTTGTGCTTTTTAGTTGTGATTGTATATATATATATATATATATATATATATATATATATATATATGTAGCTCACTCTATTTGCTTGTGCTTGACGATGATCGTGTAACTGGTTACACGAGAGCAGATGATGTTGCAGGTGGTTCTGGTGAGATATAGCATCGGAGTAGGGCAGCCTGGGGATTTTATGGTTACAACTTATGCTATTTTGTAACTCAATTTTATAATTAGTTTATGGAGATGTAAAACTTGGAGTTTAATTTACGGCTATTATTATGACGCTTAATGTATGGTTTTTATTTTTCCCGCGTTTTGGGAAAGATAGTATAATAAATGCGATTTTATTTTTCTCTATTATTTAAATTAATTAAAATTAGTAATATCCGATCGGGATGTTACATGTGCCAATGGCCAAGCTGAGTGGACTCAAGCCGAAAGTCGACCCGAGTCACTCAAGCCAAAGGTTGAGCCATGTTAGTTTGTCCCAAAGGTCGAGCATAGTCGCCTGGGTCAAAAGGGTGATATGAGTCAACCTGGGTATAGATAGTTGAGCTAAGTCTATTTGGCCAAAGCTCAAGAAAAGTCAACCCTAACCAAAGGTCGAGAAAAGTCAATCCTGATCGAAGTTTGAGACGAGTTCATCTTGGTTAAAGTTTAAAACTTGTCGGTGTGGGTCGAAGGTTGAGTCGAGTACGTCCACATTGAAGGTAAACTTCAGTAGATTTGGACCAAAGGTTGTGTCAAGTCACTCGGGCTTGAAGGTTCAACCATGTTCGTCTAGGTCAAACTAGTTTACTGAAGCTAAAGGGTCAAAGCCAACTCGGGCAAAAGGTTGAACTGTGTCGGCTTGACCAAAGGTCGAGACCAATTGTCTCGGGCCAAAGGTTGATACAAGTCGACCTTGGCTGAAAGTCAAGCTAAGTCAAGACGAGTTAACCCTAGTGGAAGTTTGAGACGATTTAGCATTAGCCAAAGGTCGAGTTTAATAGGCTCAGATCGAAGGTTAAGTTTAATAGGACCATATTGAAGGTAGAGCCAAGTCACCTAAGACAAAGGTCCAACCTAGCCGACCCGATTCAAAGGGTCGAGCTGAGTCAACTTAGGCAGAAGGTCTAACTGAGTCAGTCAAACAGAAAGTCGAGCTAAGTCTGTCAGACAGAAAGTCAAGTTGAGTTAGTCAAACAAAAGGTCAAGATAAGTCACTCCTAAAGATAGATAGAGACGAGTAGCTTTGGTCGAAGGTTGATTCAAGTCGCCGAAGCTCATAATTGAGTCGACTCGACTCAAACTAAATATCGAGACGACTCGCCTGAGCTGAAGATCGATATGAGTCGATTTATTGGACCCATGGACATTTTCATGTGACCAACGAGGAATTCCACAACTTGTGAAATTTCAATTTCCTTCATTCTTGAGTGAATTTCAAATTTTACTATTTTAGTTATTTGAAATATCTTAAAAAACTCTAATTTCAATTTCCTTTTAATTTCATCATCCGAACAAGTTATTTTACTTCAAAGAATTTCAAATTCTCCAATTACTCTCTTTAATTGTCTCGTCCAAACACAACATAAAGAGGGCATGGGTTTTCCTTTTATGCTTGGTTATAGAATCCATAAACACATTTCAAATTAAAGCAATGGTGGAAGTGAATGTGTGGGTATTCCTTTTGGAAGTATAGTGAGCCATCATTGTGAAACCAAAAGCCTATTTCTACTGGCCTAAAAGCACTGATTTAAGGACTAAAACTATGCATTAAGTGGTGGTTTTTGATTTATGATAGACCTATTTCGAGATGACGCGGTCCCGACTAGGGATGTCAACGGGGCGGGTAGGGTACGGGTAGTAGCTCCCCCGTACCCTATCCACTTGATAAATATTCGCCTCGTACCCGTATCCATATCCGTCAAGTATCCGTTATGCGGTTACCTGCCTATTTTTTTCATATCCGCGGGTATCAACGGGTACCCGCGGGTATTTACAAAATATTTTGAAAAACAAATTTTTAACCATAATTAGTGCTTGGTCAACAAGAACACTTTCTCCGATTGATTCCTGAAAAACAAACAAATAAAAAATCACTAACAATTTATATTATAATTTATTTTTTAATGAAATATTAAAGAAATTACTAACTTTATCAATGTCCACATCTTACAACATTGTATAAAGTTTCATGTCGTGCAATTTTAATCTAGAAGAGCCTGAAAACATAAGAAGTTCATTAAAAATTTCTAACAATCACTTAATTAAAATATCTAAGTAATAGTGTTAATTTCATTACCTTCCATGTTGGTCCATAACCAATCTTGGAGACACATCAATGCCTCAACATATCTAGAAGTAATCTACTCTAATTCAATGTGGGGTAAGAATTCAACCACCTTTACAAGACTCAAAATGCTTTTTACTAATATATATATATATATATATATATATATATATATATATATATATATATATATATATGAGGGTATTTTTGTGAATTAAAGTTCAGCGGGTACGGGTATCCACGGGTACGGATACTATGATACCTGTACCCGCCCCGTTAACATGCGAGTATCAAAAATACCCATACCCACGGGTAGCGAGTATCCATTTTTAGTATTCATTTCCTACCTGTTGCGGGTTTTATCCGCGGATATCCGCAGGTACGAATTTTTTTGACATCCATAGTCTTGACCGTCGGCCGAGACGAACCGACCCGAGTTGGCTTGGGCCGACATCTGAGATGAGCCAGCCTAGGTCGGCATGGGTCGATGTCCGAGATGGACCGACGATCGAGACGGATTGGTTCGGGCCAACGAGCGAGATGGCTCGACAAGGGCCTACAGCCTAGACAGGCCAACCTAGGTCGATTGTCGAGATGGGTGGGCTAAGACCGATTGTTGAGATAAGCAGACTTATAGTGAATGTTTAATAATATATTTTAAAAAATATATTTTTCATGTTTAAAAAGAAAATTCATGACCCTGGACTTTGTGGCTATGTGAGCTTTTTTGGTCCCGATGCATGTGGACCAAACCATGTGAATTGGATCAAATTGACAACTCTAATGATAGGCCATGGAAAATTCCTCGAGTGAAGAGAAGGTATTCAAAATGTTAATGGCAGAAAAGTTGTGGGGGTAGTCACTATTAACATGTTAAGACGCAACTGTTGAATATATATATATATATATAATTTTATACAACCAAATGATCATATAGCCAGTCTCTCATAATCACATAAGCATGTTCAGCATCCACATCCTCTTCAGGAGATCCAGGCCGGTGAGCAAATCCGTGACCTCTACCTGGGAACACCACTACTTTGGAGCCCTCTCCAATTTTCTTCTGAATATTCTGGCTTTCACTTACCACGCAAAGTGGATCATTATCTCCTAAAATAAATAATACAGGAGCTTTTATATCAGAAGCAGCAAGGGGATCCATCCTTGTACCGTAAAAGGAGATTCCAGCACCAAAACAAGAACCATGGTCTTGCGCCAGCACCTTCAACACTTGGCCACCTCCAAAGCAGAACCCAACAACGCCAAGTTTCTTGGAAATCCCTGCAGCCATAAATTCATCAACCAGCCATTTTGTCCATCTGCTAATATCTTCTGCTATCCTCTCTGGGTTTTGTCTACCAATCCACTCTTCAAACACATCTGCCTGCTCCTTTGTCCAAGGATTTCCACGAAATAAGTCTGGAACTAGAATGCTGAAATTTTTTTACAATCATAAAGTGAAAACAGACACTATACAATGTACATAGTGAATTTTATAATACGTTGTTGATAAGTAGGTGTTGAGGAACATACTTGTAACCATTGCAAGCTACCCGATATGCAAAATCTCTAGTGAAAGAATCCTCCGACCCGAAAACATCAGAAAGAAGCAATAGGCCGGTTCCATTGTTATTTTTCACTGCCTTGAACAGATAAGCACGGATATTATCAACACCCTCCCCAATTGAAAGCTCTACTCCACTCACTAGCTCACATGCTTCATCATCTATCCCATCTTGCACATTCAGTAAGCTACATGATATTTTTGAGTCTGCAGCATCTTGAACAGGTCTTGGAAGATTCAAATCGCACTTTTTCTGAAAACATGCTGAAGAATCGCATTCAACAATGTAAATATACTCCATGGTCCAGAGAAGAGACTATTGTGTGAAGGAATTCAGGAGTTTATGTCTGGGATTTGGAGTCCAAAGTTGGACCCAACCCACTCCATGTATGCATGCCTTCTCAGGTGTAAAGATCAATTAAGCCATTGTGGTTTTGAGGAGGAAAGAGGAAATAAAAGCAGTGCCGTCCTCAATATGCATCCAAGTAACATTATAATATTCAATGTCATTTAACAATGAAAAACAACGTCAAGAAAGTGAGAGAATAAGAGATTAAGAGAATTTTGGTACCAACTGCGAGACATTCTAAAACAACAAAATATGAAATAGTTACATGGTTCATCTAAAACCAAAAGGTCACACCTGTAAAGGTAGACCATTTATATGCACTAACACCAGGCTTCTGAGAAAAACTCTTGGCCACTGTTTCTGTTTTCATCAATAAACAACTCCTTAAGACATCTAAGTACAAATCAATCAGCATATCACCCTTAAAATGGGAGTGGAAATGACACACCCATGGTTTTCTTACCCAACCAAGCATCATTTTGTTACAACAGCACATACAACTCTACCAATTTGAGTATTTTGAACAGAAATCATGTGATTACTGAGTCTTTCTATAACTAATAACAAAAAGGGGAGAAGAACAAAGGTGTGAGGGAGCGAATAACGTACAGAGGAGAGGAGAAACGGAAGTTGGGAAGAAACGGCACTGACGGCTGAGAGGCTTTGCTATGTTTATGTTTATTCCACTACAAACACAAACTGATCCTATGCTTGTCCTTACAACTGTTGACATCCTTCCACCAATTACCTCAAACCTCCAAGAGGAATGAATGTACATAAATGCTTGGTTTCCGGGGTAGATATTTCATATTGCTTCTATCCTTTATATTATCCTTTTCCAAATCAAAAATACTGCTCTATCAATATTTTTAAACATATAATTACTTTTTCAAATTTATATTATGATATTTTTATTATTTCTAATTAATAATAATTTTAGTGCCAAATATCTTGGAGTTAATAATTAAATTACGTTGGAATAACCACAATAATAGAATTGATTAATCTTATCCTGAGTAGGCGTTAGTTAGACAGCCAGCGCATTTTATATCACATGGAACGTTGCGACTAACGTACTCTTGTGATGTACACTTTCTCAGTATCCACCATTGGGGTTCGGTTAAAAAAATAGGCATATTCTCTCTCACTCTCTCCCTTTCCAAAGCGTCCTTTTCGTAATCGTAGTGTCTTTCATCAGCGTCTCTGTGATCGTCCTCTGTTCTGCTCTGTTTCTCCACTCGCTATCTTCTTCTTTTTTGTTTTCTTCCTTATTTATCTTTTACATTAAAAATCTTCTTGCTTCTTACCTGTTCGTCGTCGAACGTTCTCCACCCAGAAACGATAAAATCACTTGCCCCAGACAAAGGTAGTCAAAGGTCTGAATGGATCTGTGCGCTGTCCATGCGAAGAACCTTTTCCACACAAATTCGTTTTGCCATAGACCAATTTCCTTCAATTTGGGAAGGAGAGGAGTTCCTTTCAGAGTTGTTGATGGACGAGTGTTCGAGATCACTGTTCTGAGGCCAAAGCTGTACCGTAGAGGGCTTCGCCCATTTCTTGTCAGCGCCACGGGCAAGAAGAATAATGACAACTCCTCTTTCTCTTCTGGTCCGTGAATTGCTTTAATTTCATATTTACATTTTTTATAGTCAATAACTGCTTGTTTTCGACTTGGGAATTTCTTTCAGCTGTTTTATTCGTCTGAGATCACAATTACATATAGCAACATCACATGCATGTCAATTGATTTAGGGTATCTTTGGGTGTTAGGGTTTGGAGAGGAAGGAGATTTGGGCAATTTTTTTTTCATTTTTAATTATTGATAAATATTCTTTAATTTTATATATTTTATAAAATTAATGTGTTCTTATACGTTAATTGTTTGTTTACTTTTATAAACAATAATAACTCTAAAAAAATATTTTTGCTTCCTTTTGTTCCTTGATTTAATTTTGTCCCTCAATCCCAAGTAATTCCATGGAAATTGTAATCCTCCTTCTCTTATTAACTGCAATTGCGAAGCTTATCTTACCTTTGGTGGCCCAAGTTCCCAGTTATTTATTATTTTTATACTTGTTTGTGGATTTTTGTTTGTGCTGCTTCCTATCCCTCCCCTGGAAATTCATTGAATCTAGCTCAATATTCTACTTCCCTTCGGGGGAACATAAATCAATTCTGTAAATAGCTTATCATTAGGATTTAGTAATTTATTTTAACACTTTTCCATTTTTCAATTTTTTTTTCTTAAATATCTTCCAATCTTTTGCAAATAAAAGAAACTATGATTTCTATTTAACAAGATTCAACAAATGAAAGAACAGGTCCAGTCCAAAAATCAAGGATTTTGTTGCTTCTTTATCAAGTTCAGTCTAGAGCTCGCCTCTTTCCGTGTGAGAGAAAGCTTTATGAAGAAATGACGAAAATGAGGAAAGACTATAGGTTATCCCTTTGTTTAATTTGTGATGTCAGTTTTAAAATTTCCAACTTGGGTGCTATAATCATGCTTTTATAATTGTTTTGCAGTTGTGTTGCATAAATTTTGCCTTCTTACAAACTTGATACATAATTGTAATTTTAGAAAAGAATTCATTATTACCTCGTGGGACATTTCTGAAGTATGGACAATATGAAATTCTAAATGTGATAGTTTCTTATCTTCGAGTTTTGTGTACTTGGATTTAATTAAATACTCTGGCTGTGTCAATGATGTTTACACTGTCATCCAATTATAGACTATCATGTATGGTAAGATTTTCTTACTTTTTTAATAACTACTTTGGAAGTTATCCAAGGATGAGTTCTAATTGGTTGACTGTGTAAAAATCTTTATTACATTCTTATGCTGCTATCTTTGTTGGAGACTTGAGATATTTTTTGTTCCTCTAAAGATGCTTTCTCTTCTCTTTGTTCGGAAAGGGTTGAGAACAAATGTTCTTATTATCAAATTGATCTGATATTTATTTTTCTTTTACCAAATTTTTCATGAATGGGAGTGATATTTATATGGCATACGTGAAGCAGTTCTGTCTGGTGAAAACTACTTGGTCTTCTATTGTACTGTCCTTATCTTTTCTTGGGTAGAATTTGAAGACCACTTGTTGAAAAAATATCGTAGAGAAAAGGATGGAAATTTGGATTGATCACTCAAATAAGTATTGACGTCATAGTAAAACCACACTACCTAATACCTTGTTTTCCATATTATTTTTTTTTCATTTTATTGTTTTCTCTTGATAATGATATGATGTTATTGGAGTTCATTATGAATTTGTTGGTCATTACAGGCAATGATGAACGGTCTATGCCAGAAGGAGATGGTACTAGAGGAAACAATTCTGCTGATGGTAACAAATCAGATAGCAACTCTGAGAAATGTCATCATGCTAATCTGGATTGGCGTGAGTTCAGAGCAAAGCTATATAGAGATGAGCTGGTGATGCATTCATTCTAAATGGGATCTATATGTAGCTCTTGCGTGCCATTTTTAAGTGGAGGGGATGAATTTCTTCAATCTTATTCTTTTTTTATGTTTTGATGATCGTCAACTTCATTTCAAAAAAATGTTATTTCAAACATCAATTAGAGCCACACCTGTACTTTGTTACAGTCATAGAAGCATGTTTAATACGTTCAGAACTGTCTACTCTTGATGAATTTGTCAACAATCTAGGACACTTGGTTGATTCAGACAATTATCCTACACCTGTTCTGTTAACCCAACTAATGATTTATATTGGTGACCAGGTTTTAAGCCCTATAGGCTTGATTAATACGCTTTTATTAGTATTCTTTTTTACTTGTTGGTACTTGCAATACTTTTAATTATTGATGTGGACATAATCATTTATGGTTTAGCATATGTAAGCAATGTAGTGATTTACTTACTTGCACATTATATTTTGTTAATCGGTTTTCTTCACTTCATTAACAGAAAGAAATATCAGATACTGACACTCATAATCAAAGTGGAACTTTGCCCGATTCCAATCCTCTTGGAACACTGTGGGCTCATCCTATTCCTGTGCCTGAGACTGGCTGCGTACTTGTGGCTACCGAAAAGCTTGATGGTGTTCGCACCTTTGAAAGAACTGTTATTCTTCTTCTCAGATCCGGAACTAGACATCATCAAGGAGGGCCTTTTGGAATTATCATTAACCGTCCTCTGCACAAAAAAATCAAACACATGAAACCTACAAATCATGATCTATTAACTACCTTCTCTGATTGTTCTCTGCATTTCGGTGGACCTCTTGAGGCAAGCATGGTTTTATTGAAAACAGATGAGAAGATGAAGCTTCCGGGATTTGAAGAGGTAATTCCTGGGCTATGTTTTGGATCTCGAAACAGTTTGGATGATGCTGCAGGGCTTGTGAAGAAGGGGATTCTCAAGCCCCAGGACTTCAGATTCTTTGTTGGTTATGCTGGATGGCAACTAGATCAGCTGAGAGATGAAATTGATTCAGACTATTGGTATGTAGCTGCCTGTAGCTCCAGTTTGCTTTGTGGGGCATTATCAGATTCTTCAGAGAGTTTGTGGGAGGAGATTTTGCTGCTAATGGGTGGGCATTATTCAGAATTGAGCCGGAAACCAAAGCAAGACATGTAGGTATTATGGTTTCAGATTTAGAGACAACTGAAGAAGGTGTAATCAGGACCATTTATCCTCCTTTCAAATAAGTAGATCTTTATTCTCCTTTCCCTCTCGGTTATTGCAAGAGGAATTGTACCTTGCTGGGTTCTTGTAATTATACTTCGTTAGTATAGTTTGATGTAAGTATTACAATAATTATGTTAGCTGCATTTTACAATATACTTCAGAATTTCATCTATACCACAAAGAGCTCCAACAAACATTGAATTGGTATTTCCACAACCTATATGCGCGGATGATAATGGAATCTGCACCCAACCGCTACCCGAAAACCCCGAATTAAAAAAATCGATCGGAGGTCGGATCAAATAAGTTAAGTCGAGCTTAATTGGTTTTTTTGGACGGTTTCTGATTCAATTAAATTTTGTGATAGTATTCGATCTGAGCAAGAATTACTATAGAATTTATATTTGAAAGTTGCAAGTATAATTTATGTTGTATGCTTGCTCAAGTGTCCTTATGTCTGCATTTTAGAATATGGTTGTCTTTAGGCTAATAGCTTTTTCTATAATACTGAAGTGAAGTACTGGATACAAATTCCTTCATTTACAATACTCAATTCCAGGTTGAGCATTCAAACTCACTATTTTTTCTTGTGTAGCATCTGGTTTTTGTAAAGATTATAATGTGTGTAGGGCTTGTGAGTAGTTGTGTAATCTTTTTGGAAGAATTTGTTAGTTCTAATCAGGGGATCTGAATAGAATTATTAAAACAATTTTCTGGAAAATTGTTCACAATTGACCTCTCATTATCTGGTGGTTCTATAACACATTCACGAGTCTTTTGAAAGGTATAACCAAAAAGTAATATATAGTGTATTTAAAGGATTATTAATAACAAAATTTAGTACTAGTTTACCTCAATTTAGACAAATATCAATGATAAAGTGTTCCACTAAGTATAAATATTATTATTTTTATTATTGTAACTTTTAGCTTATATAAAACTATTTTGACGATGAATACATGTGTCTCTTGTTAAGTACACAAGGACTCTTAAATTTTTTTAGCTTCAAGTTGTAAGGTCTCATTTAATAATTAAACTCGATTGAATGAAAACGTCATACAATATAATATGATGAGCGAAGATATACTCCACATAATTATCCCAAAACTACTCAGGGGAAACCAAGGCACACCAAAATAAACACTTAATATTCAAAAACAAGGTAATACATGGGTCATGGCCCTAAATAAAACTTGGAGAAATGGAGACCATCCCAAAGGAGCTAAGCAGCGGAATCATCGTTTCCCTGTTGACCTCGGGTACCTCTCGCATCTGCTCACATCAATAAATTGATGATCATCGCAAAAGGAGAAAGACCACACATACAACCAAACAAGCAAAAGGATAAGCAAGAATGAAAATAGTTTGTCATACAGTTACATGTTATGACTCTTCAAACAATACACTAAGACTCAAACACGACTCATCCGAATACATATAATTAGTCAGATTCAGCGGATGCTTGCACTTGTGGTGGACTTCCTGCTCTACCGAGCGCTCTCCACCGAGCTAAATGTTACAATGTTTCATCCCCCACACACAAGGTTAGCCCTTAATGAGTTTCAGGCCTCCTGCTACTCTCACCACTAGACTCAATACGCTCTATGTGAGACTAACTAACTCTATAGAGTGTCAGGATGCAATCTTACCTTGAATCCTTACTAAATTATATAGATGGGACACCACCATGAACTCCCACTAACAGGGGTCATGGAATTACGTCTCGACCAAACTGAGGCACCACCATGAGATCTCACCTAGAGACCCATGGAATTACGCCCTAACCAAAATGAAATCATATTCCACCCACCAAGTAAATACTCATCATGCATATAAATCTCATGTCAACCTTTATAACCAATCCTCATTCATATTCCATGTCAAATCCATACCAACTCATCATTCTCAATCCATGAAGCCATCCATACATGCAACATGCCCAAATCATGTTAAACTCATTCATCACAGACTATAGATTATCTCATTCATACATAATCACCCAATTCATATTTTAAAAGCAAGATCAATACAAACATATAGTCAACATTTGAGAACAAAGAAACAACAAAGCAAGCCGCATTCTCACCCAACTTCTCGCTCAGGCAGAAAGGTCTCGCTCAGGCGAGAGGGACTCTCGCTCAGGCGAGAGGGACTCTCGCTCAGGCGAGAGGGACTCTCGCTCAGGGGAGCTCCTTTCACCTAGGCGAGAGCTCGACAAACAGGAACAGTGGTCTTCTACTTATTCTCGCTTAGGCGAGACTCCCCTCGCCTGAGCGAGACATCCACTCGCTCAAAACAGAGTTGGTCGCCTGAGCGACAACTCGCGTACAAGAGCTTGGGCGAGCCTCTGTTAATCTCGCCTAGGCGAGACATGCTCGCTTGGGCGAGAAAACCAGTGCTCACCACTGTTCTCTCGTGCAACAATCCAACAACACAACCCAAACATCGCAATAAGACATTTCATAAGCTCATAGCAGCATACAATCCATACAATCATGAAATATCATCAAAGCAAGCATAAAAATCGAAGATTTAGCAAAACCCTAACTTCCCTTACCTGGAAAGGGACTAATATCAGACTTTGACCCTTAAGCCAACAAACTCAGTAGCTCTAGAAGCATATTTATGAACTGGAACAACGACACAGAAAAGGAACGAGGTTACCACAGTGGACCTCTAGCGGAAATACGAAAAGGAGACTTAGAAAGGAACTAGTATGAGCTGAGAGTTAAGTTACATGAATTAGAGTTGAGCTTAGAGCTAGCTTGACCAAGAGGGGACCAAACCCTAGCAGAGTTGTTTGTTGGGAAGCAAAGAGAGCATGAGAACGGATTTTTTCTTAAAATGAGATGGGATTGGGAGTGTTATAGGACTTTTTGACAATTTTCTACATGCATGTGTAGATTGCTCATTAGGTCTCAGAGCCCTCTTTTTCTTTTTTGCATGGAAGTGTTTTCTTACATAGACAGCAAGAAAGAACTAGGTTAATTACATGCTTTAGGTCATCTTGGATTACTATTTTTTTAGTTTCATGACTTTCTATTGACATTCTTTAAATTATGATACAATGAGGTGGTTTCTTTATCTATCTATTAGTGACAACACTAAATCAAGATTTTTGATTAATGATTTGGAATAGTTCTTTGTTGATTTGCAGACAATCCGATATGAAATCTCAAGGACAAGTCTAAGGCTTCACATTTTAATTGGGCATCTATATTTTACATAGACTTTGTTTGTTGTCAGGCGCTTCTTTTTGTGGTTCTCTTTACATAGAGTCGTCTATATTTTATAGCACTTATCTGATATTTCTTAAGGACTCGTCTAAACCTTTCTAGCATGCAACTGACTTGAACTCATCTTCTTTTGATGATTTTAACCATGACTTGTACCTTTATCAAAAGACTTATTCTTTGATTATGAATGAATGACATCTTTAATACTTGTTATACATTAGATACATTATACTAGACAAACCAAAACTATTTTATTTCTTATGATTAAAAGCTTGGAGTCAATTAATAAGATTGAAGAAGTGAAGACTTTCATCCTAAAAATCTTGGCATATTTGCCTTAACACTTTCTTTTAAGGGCTTCTACTTCCTTCGCCTCCCTTTTTTCTTCCTCCACCCCATAAGTTATAATATTCCCATCTTACCCTTTATTAAAAAACATTAAAAACATTAAAACCCCAATTTCACATGCCCTTTCATTCCTTGTGTAGTGAAATCCTTTGCACCTTCCTTTCTCTTGCTTAATTTCATTTTCATGCTTTTCACGAAGCTAGATTGAAGGCGAAATCCCTAGTCGACATATCATGGGAGTTGAAAGATTGAAGATGATATTGCAAAATAGGGTTTTTATTTCTCATATGTTACAAATTACAAACATAATATATATATATATATATATATATATATATATATATATATATATATATATATATATAGAGAGAGAGAGAGAGAGAGAGAGAGAGAGTAGTAGCAGAGATAATATATCTCTGAAAAATAAAGACTTAATCTCTATAATTAAGCCAGTCCCTATATTGAAGCTAATCAATCTATATTTGGTAATTTATAATATAGTGAATCAATTAGAAATCTCAACACTCCTCCTCAAGTTGGTGCATATATGTCGATTAAGCCCAACTTACTTAAGAACTTAGAAAACACCGATTTTAAGACTAGTTTAGTGAGAATATCAGCCAATTAATCTTCTGTTCTGATTTTAGGCAACTCAAAAATCTTCTTATCCAGCTTTTCCTTGATGAAAAACCTGTCAACTTCAATATGCTTTGTGCGATCATGTTGTACTGGATTATGTGCAATATCACAAGCAGCTTTGTTGTCACAATAGAGCTGAATTGGTTGCCTAGGCGGATATCCCAAATCTTCCAACAGTAGCTTCAACCATAAAGCTTCAGATAGACCAAGTGCCATGCCTCTAAATTCAACTTCTGCACTTGAGCGGGCAACTACACTTTGCTTTTTACTCCTCCAAGTAACAAGATTTCCACCTACAAATGTGAAATAACCTAAGGTAGACCTTCTATCATCTATGGATCCCGCCCAATCTGCATTTGTATATACTTTTATGCCTTGATAATCAATGTGTTTAGTGAATAGAATACCCCTTCCAGGTGCAGATTTCAAATACCTTAAGATATGCATGACAACATTCATATGTTTTTCTCCTGGGTTATGCATGTACTGACTTACAACACTTAATGCATAAGTAAGATCTGGTCTGGTATGAGCCAAGTACATTAATCTCCCTACAAGCCTCTGATATCTCCCTTTGTTAACTGGTACCTGATTTGAATCAAGACACAGTTTCAATCCCTCTTCAAGACGAGTTGTAGCTGGATGACATCCTTCCATGCCTGTTTCTCGTAAAAGATCTAGAATATATTTTCTTTGGGAAAGAAATAATCTTGTTTTTGATATGGAAATTTCTATCGCAAGAAAATATTTTAGAGCACCAAGATCTTTCATTTCAAATTTACCAGATAAATAGTTTTGTAGAGCTTTCCTTTCCTCGGGATCATTTCCAGTAATCACCATATCATCTACATATATGCTAAAAGTAGTGATCTTACCGTGTTGTTTCTTTAGAAATAAAGTATGATCTGAATTGCTCTGATGATAGCCAAAAGCAATCATTGCCTCTAAACATCTTCCAAACCATGCCCTTGGGGATTGCTTCAACCCATACAACGATTTCTTTAATTTGCACACCTTTTGACTATGCTTCTTTGGAAATATTGATGAGGCTCCTTTGTCGCGGTCTTCACCGAAAAAGCTCTCCCAATCGGCGTTCCACCGATTGATTCTCGCTTAGAGCGAGGGAAACGCAGCGGAATGGTTCGTGTATAGTGTTTAGGCTCGAATCTCACTGGTTTCGGAAACCCTAAGAGGTAAAAACCTAATCTAGGGTTAGGATCGGAGCAGAGACGAATGGTGGGAGTACTCTCAACCAAAACTATCATTCATCAAAGCTTCTTTTACAAACAAACGGCCTGCTCCTTTTATAGATTAAGGGCAGCCATGAAGAGCAAACAGAGAATGCCGTTTAGCATTAACCTAACGACGAGAAAGAAGAAAGACAACCCTAGACTAAGGTTCGGGTATTGACGGCGTTACAGACTCGGGGCAAAGGTGTGGGACGCGTGCTTTGGAAAGCTAGCAAAGGAAAGTGGCACACGCTGCGCAAACTGAAGGAACCAACGGCTGGCTGTGTAAAGGTTTGAACCCTAGCCGCGCAGAAATTGGTTTATGCGTGAATGAAGAGTCTTGTAGTCGCGAAACAAAATGTTGTAGGGTTGGGTCGTGTGAAATGCTGCAATCAACCCCTCTTCCTACGCGAAAGCTATTGGGCCGCAAGTCTCGGCCCATGCGGGAAAGAGAACTGGCACGCTGGACGGAAAGCACACCCTGCACCACTAATAATGCCCAAATTAAAGCACAGCCGAAGAATTGGGTCTGCACGCGTGGTCCGCATTGGTGTGATGCTGCACACGTAAAACAGATTGCAAGATCTGAAGGAATTTGCTGAAGAGATTGGATGCATGTTGAAAAGTTGGGCTCAGGCCCAATTGGGTTGATGTAGAGAAGAGTTGGGCCGCAGGCCCAATGACAATTCTTCCATAATTGGCAGCTTAGAAAATAGGCTGCATTTAGCAAACAAACCCAATTAGAGACATTTATTTAATTAAAATAAAAGAAAATAAAAGAAATTAAAAAGGAATGGGCCTAGGCGTTGGCCCAATGCTATAAGCCTTATTGGGATCACATCATCCCCTCCCCCTTGAAAAGGATCTGTCCTCAGATATAGAGAGTTATTAAAGGCTCACAGCAACCAAAATAATAGTACCACCAGGATCAAAAATAAATCTGCAATAGTCATCAAATAAAATGGAATTAAAATCATAAAGACCATGCAGTAAAATTGGATGGAAAATTTGTGAAAATGGGCCTTTGAAGATTGAAAAAGATGGTATTATGCCCACTTCACAAAAGGAATGTTTTACACTTTGACTAAAATGATTTTTGAAAAGAATTTTAATGGCAAAGTGTGTTTTGGCAAAACAAGTTGAGGAGGATGAAATAAGGAATGGAGAACAAAAATTTTGAGAAGAAAACAAAACAAAAGACTTAATGAAAAAGTGAGTAGAGTTTAAAGGTGGAAAAACTCCCTTTGAAAAACGGATCTTCATGTAAGGAATTAGTGAAGAATTGATCACCAAATCCCTAACACAGACTTCTTTTTGCTCTTTTGAAATGCACTTTAACTCTACCACTTGTGATTGTATTTCAAGATTACTCTCTTGTTTCATTTTCTCTCTTTCCTCTAATTCTTTCCTCTCATTCTCTTCTTTTGCTTTTCTTAGACTCTCCTCTTTAGCCTTTTCTTCTTCCTCTCTTTTTTTCTTCTCATTTATCTCTTTTTCCTCTTATTCTTTTTCAGCACAAAGCTTATCAAACTCTTCTTTTTCTCGCTTCTTTTCAAACTCTCGAAGCTTTTGATGTTTAGCTTGCTCTCTCTTGTATTTGTCTCTCTTTCTTTGTTCACTCAAGAGCAAGTCTAAATTATGCTTAAAATCTTTTTCTAGTCTAGAAAACTTATCAATGTTGTGAATGAATGCATCCCCAATGTCAATAAAGTCTTCTATCCTAACTTGTTGTGCTTTAGTGATCCTAAATGAAGGGAGTATGAAATGTTTCCACATGCATGTTTTTAATTCATAAAATGTATTGATACATGATGTTCTCCCCTTTTTCACTAGATATTGCCTCTCTTGCCACCAATCTAATGCACGTCCTACAAATCTAGATGTAACATGCCTAAGAATGTCTATATGACTATATTTACTAAACAAAAGTTGCACCAATTTTTCAGTATCCCACATCCAATCTTTAAATGATATTGGTCCTATATCTTCCCCAAAGAATGGAATGTCACTATGAATGGAATGATGCAACTCATGACTATTATGTCTACCTAAATGCACACTATTATGCCTATTTATATGCATACAGTTAGAAAAAGAAAAACTCATTTTGAAACACTTTTAACAAAACAATTTTTCACAAACTTAATGAATTTCTAAAGAGAAAGCAGTGGAAAAGAATTCTAGACATACTCCCAGGAAAGGGAGGTGAGTCACATGGACAAGCTTAGGAACCAAGCATTTCCTAGCCAGAGATCTCTAAAATGCTTTCACAAAATTTCTCAATAAAAATGCAAATGAAACAGATAGGTGAAAAACAAATTGACAAAGTGTGTGAAAAGAGTGAAAACTTAAAGACCAAAAGAAGGTCAACTAGGTGTAAAACAAATGGCACCTAGATATCACGGTGACCTGAAACATAAATTGCAAACACACAAAACCTGGGCATTAAAACATAAAACAGAAAACATAAAGGTGAAAAACTTAAACTAGACGAAAAAATCCTAAGTGAAAATTCAAGTGGCCTTTGGAACCCCTTGAACCTCACACTAAACGCTTAAACTATTACAAACTTGCTAAGGATGGGATTGCTCTAAAGCATTTTCCCACCTAAGCCAAATGAAAGGAAAAACACTGAAATCTGAAAAGAAAAATAAATTTACACGAAATACCGTGACATGACAATAGAAAAGACAAAATAAAAGAAAGCTATGCTATGTCTCTCTCTCGGCCAGCCTCCAAAATGTATCACCCTCAAGTGTGTGTACTCCTCCTTGAAGGTCCCAACTCACTCCTTTTCCTCTCGGTGGCCACTCAAACTGTTTTTCCTCACCACAGCTGCACTTTGCAGAAAAGGTATCACCTACAAGGCTACCAAAAACAGTGAGTTCAAGTCAAATGAACCAATAGCAAATGAGCAGTCAACCACTTTTGAGAGTAAAAAGCAGAAAACAATAAAAGGTCAAATTTGAGACAAGGACAACATCAAGTGATGGATATAATGACAAACTCAAAGGAAAGCCAACAAAGACAAGCAAGAAACAAGCTATGAAAGAAAGGAGGCACACAAAAGAGAACCTAAGGAATGTATCTAGATTAAGATGAACAAAACCAAAAGCAAAAACAAACAAGGACTCAAAATAAGTTGAATCAAGAGCATGTGCAATTGACATTGAAAAGAGCAGTATTCATTTTGGAAACTGTCAAGTCAACTTGTATTTTGCTGAATCAAATAATGTGTTCAAATTCAAGCAAGACCGAATCATTCTCTTTCAAATGTTTTTTTTTTCATTATAATCTTTTCGCTTTCTTTCTTTGCGTTCAATTCTCAAAGATCTTAACAACAGCTCACAACAGTTTCAATGTGCTACTGCCAAATCAGTGAGCAAATGCATATACCAGAGTGCAAAGTTGATTCAACTTAAAAAAATAACAATGGAAACAGACATACAAGAAATGAATCAATCAGCCAATGGATATAGCTCAACAGTATGCAGCAGAGTGGACACAAAAATGAATCAGACTAGCTAGAATACCACTGGAAGAACACATTAGACAACAAGAAACTCTCGGACAGTGCAGAATAAGGATCAATATGCAGCATATTTAAATCAACACAGATCACAAAAGTTGCAGCAGTTTAAGGCATTTGACATTCTCAAAAGCTGAACATGTGTGATCTAAGAAACTAGCAGCAAATCAAAGCAACAACACTAGAATTGGGTATGCAATCAATGAATCAGGGCCACACAGAGGCACTGAAGATACCGCAGCTGCAGTCAAATGGACCAGAAAGAAATAGCTAACTGAAACAAGTTGAATGACAGTAATCTGATAAAACAGAAACTGTGAAAAGAAAGCCAGGCCATAAACTCTACTGCACTCAACAACAAAAGGCCAAATATGATGTAGCAAACAGAATGTGCAATATTGATTGCTACACAACAGGATATAACCAAGGTAGTACACTACAATAATATGCAACTCAATCAGCTTAGACAAGCATAAAAAAAATTTGCCAGTGTTGAATCTATTGTAGGTTATTGTAATCAATGAAAATCAACCTTGTAGAGGTGGTGAAAGATTAGAAACACTGATTAAGCAAAACAGATCACCACAATATATTGTTTCAAGGGAACTGATATGGCAAAAGCTGGAGTGAAAACAATAACAGGATCGTGGCCAAAGCATTCAAATGAAGATACGAAAATGCTCCCCATACATAAAACAACACAATGGACTGAAACAGCTGCAGTCTTTAAACTATGGAGCATAGAACTGCTATGCAAAATCTGTTTCAATCACAAGACTGCACACCAATACCGGAATGAAAACATGGCTGGCTTGAAAATCAACATGGATTTCAATCAATTACCAAAGACTCAGCAGATGCACATAGACTAGCAAACTGAATCAATTGCATATAACATAAAAATCACAGTGGAGCATAGAAACAACTGATGCAGCCTATGAATTGACCCAAACAAACTGAACTTCCACATAAACAATATGAATCAGAGCCAGATGTTTCAGGAATTCAGTGGAAGAAGTACAGTGCGGTCATAACAATCATTGGCAAGCACAACTCAAAGTGTAGAACATGAACATATGCAAAATGGATCGCAAAGCATTGCTGCAATTGGACATCAAAAAGGAATGCAAATACAGCAAACAATGATAACTCAGAAAAACAAAAACTCAACAGGAAAGAACAACAACAGTGAAATCATGAACAACACTAGAAAGCAACAAGAAGACATCAGCAGCATGAATAAAACTGAAACAGTGAAAAATACACTGCAGAAAATTGCTATTGATCTATTAGCAATTAAAGAACTCCACAAAACATAGGAAACTAAGCATGTGATACACAACAGTGACAAAACAGATGGCACAACAGATCGACAGAAGAAAAAAATTAAGCACACATCTATGGAATCAAGGAACATGTGAAAACGAACTAACAAAACCTAAGACACAAACAGAGAGTATAAAACTAAAAGCTAGGTAAGAAAAACGAAATTCAACCTAATTGTGACATAAAACGAATGGCAGAATCAGAGAGCTTATGACAATGCATTAATCAGTATTGATCCAAGGCAATCAGAACAAGTATTTTGAATCAATTTCAGCACAAAAAACTTTTAGCACAGATTTCACACAATGAATCAAAGACGCAATCAGTACATGAACAAGACGAGAATCAAACATAGAAGAAGAAATAACAGAGATAAGGTATGAATACTTATCTTGCGATACTCCGAGAACCGAGTGGCTCTGAATACCACTTGATGAGGCTCCTCCGTCGCGGTCTTCGCCGGAAAAGCTCTCCCAATCGGCATTCCACCGATTGATTCTCGCTTAGAGCGAGGGAAACGCAGCGGAATGGTTCGTGTATAGTGTTTAGGCTCGAATCTCACTGGTTTCGGAAACCCTAAGAGGTAAAAACCTAATCTAGGGTTAGGATCGGAGCAGAGACGAATGGTGGGAGTACTCTCAACCAAAACTATCATTCATCAAAGCTTCTTTTACAAACAAACGGCCTGCTCCTTTTATAGATTAAGGGCAGCCATGAAGAGCAAACAGAGAATGCCGTTTAGCATTAACCTAACGACGAGAAAGAAGAAAGACAACCCTAGACTAAGGTTCGGGTATTGACGGCGTTACAGACTCGGGGCAAAGGTGTGGGACGCGTGCTTTGGAAAGCTAGCAAAGGAAAGTGGCACACGCTGCGCAAACTG
>Ga0214545_1003904_pt1 | contig 28184 bp, 15 predicted proteins | sample CNSS4metaG_FD_160064 | JGI IMG/M metagenome (GOLD analysis project Ga0214545, IMG submission 160064) | Root nodule microbial communities from cowpea collected in UCLA plant growth center, Los Angeles, California, USA - CNSS4 | ecosystem: Host-associated > Plants > Roots > Nodule | place: USA... | reverse complement strand
TGGAAAGGAACCTTCACATCTAGATAGCTTGCTATCTTAATGTCCAGTGGGGATTTCCTTGGTTTTCTTAATCAATCATCACCATATTCATTAATCTTCTAAAAGGAACAAGATAATCCTACATCAAGTATGTAGGCATACCTAAAGTGACTAACTCTATTTGTTGTTTCATTTTTTGTGTCATAAATATATAGTTGTGCAAATTTTGGACTTCATCCTTTATCGGGCAATAAACTTCCAATGCAATGGTAATTTTGACCACTAAGAATAAACTGAGGAGGACCACATCCATCATTGATTGAGGAATGAATCTTAGCACCAATTGATGTAAATGAGAACATGTTGTTGTAGCTTCTTATGTACTGTAAGAAATGTTGGCTTATTGTGTCTTCACCTTTCAACAACTTTTGAAGCAATTGTGGAGGTTTCTTCAACAATGGAAGTTGGACTTTTTCCTTTTGACAACAAAGAGAGAAATCAACTTGTTTTAATCTTTTGCATTTATCAGATCTTTCTTCGTACCACAATTGAGCTTGAGAATAGGGACACTCAATGGAACAATCCCCTACATCAATATTTGCTAAGTACATAAAAAACAATATGTTATTAATTAAAAGATATTTATATTTATATGTACACTATAATAATATAAATTGGCTAAAAAGTAGTGTGCAACCTTGAATTTCAGCTCTTGAATACAAATCAGAGGAGAAATGCCCAATTAGATAATCTGAAATAAAATAAAAAAACAATTATTAATAAAGGAAAATAAATAAAATATTAATTTATTTTTTATAATCAACCATTATTGATTACCATGATTCTCATCTTCATCAGAATTATTGTCAAAATCCAATATCTTTGAAATAGGTGTAATAGCATCCTTAAGAGAAGGCTGACGGAATTTTACAGCTTCTAAATATTGAGATGATTTACTTGGTCTTGCACTGGCATAGGATGGCAACTTAGATATGTCTAAATATTGATGTAAACATTAGCAACATGAATTTGTAACAATAAAAGTAATTAAAGTATTCAAATTAATTTTGTTAATAGTACAAAATACCACGACTTTGGTTGTCTTCAACATCAAAAAGATTAACAACTTTAGAATAACCAGAAGAATCCACAGAAGCAGGAACGAAGCTGCTACTAACAAATTCTTGATCTAACCTGCTAGTAATTTTATCCAACAGTGGTTGTGTATTATGACAGTCACTTTGGACCATACCTGCAAGTTTAGACATGAAATATAAAATGATGATATATTAGTTTGTAACTGTGTTCTTATTTGCATATTGTATGAATTTGTTTTACGTAAGTTGAATGGAAAATAATTTTGTTTGTTTCACATTTCACTACTGTGAAACAGTGACAAAATTATAAGTTGGATTGGTACCTGTGTTGTTAATGTTGCTTTTGTTCAAAATTGGACCATTGGTGATTTCAATTGAAGTACAATCCATTCCAGATCCAATGGAGGTAGAACCATGAATTTCTTTACATGAAATGTTAGTAAATATTAGTAATACAAAAAGTATTAAAGGAATTGAAATAAAGATAAAATAATATTAGATTTATTAGCCATGATATTACTTTTTTTTGCAATCTTCTGATTCCTAATAACTTTCCTTCTTTTTCGTGCATACTTATAATTAAGTTTAAATAAAAATGTATCCAGTTTAAAATATAAAGATTACATTAAATATAAAGATGAATGAGATATTGTGTATCCATTGGATATCCATTGAGTATGGATAAATTGACAAAGACATTGTGTATTTCAATTTCATTGTTGGGAATTTGAATGAAATTTAAATTCAATGAACAAACTTACCACTATATGTAAACTCCAACAATGGCTTTCTATTTGAAGATTGAATTGCTTGATCATGCAGGTTCTATCTTCATTGGCAGATAAGGAGTTCTTGATAGTTGAATTTGGGGTAATATTTTTATTCCATACTGGGAGAATGGTTCAAAATTAAGAGGAGAACATAATAGATAAAGTTCAATTGAAATAAAATTGTTAAACAATGTAATCCAAATTGTTAAACTTTAGCAGTAAAAGCAATCTAAGTATGCAATCCAAGTAATAAACATATTAAAAAATATAAAAGTGGTAGTTTTTTTACAAATTGAAGAAGTTGTGTTAGTCTATTAAAGTAATTGCATCTGTTGCATTTTTGATATGAATACCTTAAAAAAATATTAAGAACACAACTTATTTGTATTGTAAGATGATGTATTCAGTAACAATGAAAAAATTCTACAGTGTCACTAAGTGGACAGTGATTACAACAGTTTGTATTGAATGAAAAAATCATTACCAAAATCTGTAAAATGAGAAAGAGGTGTAGTATTTCTAGAAGAAAATGCTTCAGTGTGAATGGATTTTTCCTAATTGGTATTTGTGTGAAGAAAACAAAATAAAAATTTGTGTTGGTATTTACAACTTTGTTATTTACATATGAATGTTTATGTTATTCTATTGGAGATAAGTAGATGTATTTATTTGGAAGAAGTTTTAAGAACAAATGAAATGAGAAATAAATTTATTTTACCTGAGGAATTCATCATCATATTTGAAATATTTTGTGACACAATGCTCTTCCTTTTTCTTCTTGCATTTGTTGATAGATTTGCAGCCATTTGTTTATGTTTGTTTATGCATACACTTGGTGTTATGCATACACTTGTTGTTATGTTTCCAGAAGTTTATCCATACACTTGCTGTTATGTTTGTTTAGACATTCAAGAGAAGTTGAATAAAATAAACATTTTGATTAATAATTCATTTTTGTTGGAGGATGTGTTGAATATAAAGGGACATAGTCAATTTTCCACGCTGAATATTCCTAAGGTAGATAATGTAAGTATAATCTTTTTATAAAAAAGAACAACGAAGTCATTAATATGGAAACTGTACCTTTTGATCAATATTTGAAACAACGTACCTTTTGATATGGAATGTCCAAATTCATGATTTGCAGACACTGATATGCTTCTGTTCAGAATTTGCATCTGTGCTATAATCCCTTTTTGGGCCAACACATAAGTACTATGCTTGATAATAGTCAACCATGAAAGTACAAATTTGTTTCTACATTTAGTGTACACTGAAACTAATGGAAATAATTTTTAAAAAATTAGGTCAAACAAAAAGAATGACAACCCAATGAATTTTTAATTGTCCTTTGATAAAAAATGAATACAGGTGCTAATTAACTTTTTAAAACATAAATAGACTAAAACTTTTAATTTACTTTGAAACACGTGTTTTAGAGTAACAAATCAATTTTTTTTATTGCATTCTTTTTATAAAACAAATAATGTTATGTGACAGTATTTGAATACAAAGTTAAAACAATTACCAAGTTAGCAATATTTACAACTTCAATCGTAATATTTACAAGAAAGTAGAATTCCTGTGTTAAAATTTTTTATAAAGAATTAAAATTTTTAATAATTTTTATTATCACAATTGAATATTGTTTGTATAAAATAAATATTAAAATAAATCTTAGTTCTAATGATGTTTTTTTAAGAAATATATATAAAAGTAATACATAACTATAATACATAATTTGGAACATGAAAATAAGTAAAATCAAATTAAGTAAAATATTAAAGTTGACCAAAATTAAGTTACAGATAATAGTTATAGATATGGCTTCTACTTATTAGAAGCAACAAAATTACCATCGATAGAGTCTTACAAACCAAAAAAAGGCAAACTTGCTTGAAAGTGAAAACAAAACCATAAATACCATCTAAAGTAAAATAAAAAAAAGTAAAATATTAAAAGCTAAATTCTTTTTTCACATAGACTTTTATCTTCTTCTTTCTCATTTGGTTGTGAGTTGCAAACACAATAACATCCCCTTCTTTCAACTAATTGAATATGCAAAAGTCCTTCCATCCCTTCCCAATCTTAGTTGACTTCTTAGGTGAATTACGCACCAAAAGCTTACACGGAATAATGCATGTGTTGGTCGATCCTTGCAATTCCAACCTCTTGAATCTAAGTTTCCGAACGTAAGCTGCAAAGTCAGTTGGTAGGTCTTAAAAAAAAATAGTTAAATAAATAACAACTTATATGAACACAATAGCATATAAAAAACAATATAAAAGCACATTGTTCATTAGATGGCTCGCTTTGCTTTGAGATTTTGTCAATTTCACTCTAAAAAGAGGTTTTGTTCGCAATCGATGTATGTTTGTGAGAAACTTCGTCGCAGTTGATATTGCAGTCATGCCGGAGAATACAGTAATCTGGAATGTTGAGTTGCCAACATATCTGAATAAAATTTGATAGATATGTTTCAATTTATAAAAAACTCTTAAGCTAGACCAACCATCAATGACCAATGGATTATTGACATCCATATTAAAAGTTAACTGATGGCAATTTCCTTTAATATCTTCCAACTGCCAAACCGGTCCTAATTCTTGAGCAAACATAGCAACAAATATTCGATCAACATGACCTGATGTTAATTAGCTGCATCGAAGATAAAGGAAAGAAGTGACATGATGTTAATTAATTGAGGACTCCAACATATAATATGGGTAAACCTACATAAAAAAATGAATAACAAGGTTACAATAAATTATAAGGTTGAATAAAATAATTAAGAGATATCTAATTTGTTTTAACAAAATTAAAATGATATCTTTGATAATGGAATACTGGCCTGAAAATGGATAATGGAATAATTGCCTGAAAATGGATAATGGAATTCTATGTAACATAATTTAAAAATATAACCGTTCCAACTTCATATCAAATCATTTTTCAAAACTTCTACATTATTAGTTCTCATATACAATCCCGTGGACAACAACTTTGGTTCTGGCTTTGAGATACTCAAGACAGACCATGAGCAAAGCAGTTGGCCATCTTTTTTGCTTAAAATTGCAGCCAACATTCTATCTTTTGCATAAAAAACATTACTTCCTCTGCATTGAATTCCAACACTGCTTGAGAAAACAGATCCACATTGGGTTCCAATCAAGAAATCTGAGTAAGTCCTTTTAAAAAAATAGAAAAAAAAACAGAAATCAAACATATAAAATTATGTCGATTTAAGTGCATAACCTTGTTTTCCTCTGATACAGTTAAAAACTAATTAAAAATTAATACCGTTACATCTGATACAATACAATAACATCAACAACAAAGAAATCAACAACCACTGTCAATAAAAGATGAACATAATGAATTGAGATGAACATAATGAATTGAAACAAAATTAAAATGATATCAATGCATATCAAAATTAAAAAGAATAATCACTATTCCAACTTCAACTCAATGCATTTTAACAGAATTCAATGAGTTCCAATGAGTTCCAACTTCAGACTAAACTCATGACTATCATTTTGAGACATCTTGTATATAAATCTCCAAATCCTACAAAATAGGTAATCACTAAAAGTTTGAAATAATCATGTAAAAACAAAGAAATTATCATGTAAAAAAATAATAAAAAATGACCAAGTAGTGGTCGAATATGATGGAATACAGAAAAAGCTAGAAATAAACCCTAAAAAATATGAAATTATCCAGTAAAAACAAAGAAATTATCATGTAGTGGTCGAATATGAGATAAAACAACAAAAACTTAAGAAGTAGTGGTCGAATATGATGGAAAATAGAAAAAGATACAAATAAACCATAAAAAACAAAACCAAAACCTGATCGAAGATAATCGGAGATGATAGAAAAAACATAAAGGGTAAACGGTGAAGGCAAAACAAAAACGGAGAAACCCTAAAAAATGTGAAATTAGCCTGTAAACACAAAGAAATTATCATGTAAACATAAAACAACAAAAACTTACAAAGTAGTAGTCGAATATGATGGAAAACAGAAAAAAGATACAAATAAACCCTAAAAACAAAAACCAAAACCTGATCGGAGATGATCGGAGATGATAGAAAAAACATAAAGGGTAAATGGTGAAGGCAAAACCAAAATCTGATCGGAAAAAACCTAAAAATGTGAAATCAGCCTGTAAAAACAAAGAAATTATGATGTAAACATAAGACAACAAAAAATTACGAAGTAGTGGTCGAATATGATGGAAAATAGAAAAAGATACAAATAAACCGTAAAAACCAAAACCAAAACCTGATCGGAGATGATAGAAAAAACATAAAGGGTAAACGGTGAAGGCAAAACCAAAACTTGATCAGAGATGAATATGGTGTGGGTGAAAAGAGTTGAGTATGAAGAGAATGAAAGAAATTAGGGTGACGACAGAGAGTGACAGAAGAGTTGTTAGGGTGATGACAGAGAGTGAGAGAAAAGTTGAGTGTGAAGAGAGTAAAACAAATTAGGGTGACGGCAGAGAGTGAGAGAATAGTTGAGTGTGAAGGAATTACGGTTTAGAAAATGAGTTGACACGTGTCATCGTTAGGCTTTGCCACTTGTCAAAAAAATAGTGTTAGAAAATGTTATTTTGAGTTAATTCTGTGTTTTGCTTTTTGTGGGTCATTGAAAAAGTTCCCTTTTGTGCTACCTTGAATTGTATTATTAATTGTTAGGGTGATGATAGAGAGTGAGAGAAAAGTTGAGTGTGAAGAGAGTAAAACAAATTAGGGTGACGGCAGAGAGTGAGAGAAGAGTTGAGTGTGAAGGAATTACGGTTTAGAAAATGAGTTGACACGTGTCATCGCTAGGCTTTGCCACTTGTCAAAAAAATAGTGTTAGAAAATGTTATTTTGAGTTAATTCTGTGTTTTGCTTTTTGTGGGTCTTTGAAAAAGTTCCCTTTTGTGCTACCTTGAATTGTATTATTAATATATATATATATATATATATATATATATATATATATATATATATATATATATATACTAGAAGAATAAAAACAATGTGTACACAAGCTATAAGAGGTAACAAGAGAGCAAAATAATCTTATATATATATATATATATATATATATATATATATATATATATCGCTCTATATAAGATTATTTTTTACATCTTTTATTTTGCCCTCTTGTTGCCTCCTATATGTGTACACATTTTTTTTCATTCTTCGCTGCGAAAGACAAAATATTTTGTTTGTTCTTCCTTTTATTTTGCAAGTACCCACATATGATTGTGTTAAAGTTTAACTTGGTTCTCTCTGGTTTTCCTTTTCTATTCATTTTTAGCCTCTAAACTTACAATGACCAACCATTTGAACACCCGTTTTTTTCTCCTCCATTGTTGTTGTAGTGACCAACTCAAAGCATGCTTCTAGGTTCCTCTCATCACCTATGGCTTTAAAATTTTTATATGATAATATGTTTTTATTATTTGAATAATTCTTTTAATATTTTGTTAGTATATATATATATATATATATATATATATATATATATATATATATATATATATATTTATGTTCCTGTGGAAACAAATAAGAGATGTTAGGGACACAAATATCACCTTACCTCAATCCTTAACCTCTCGAGTTGGCTTCTTCTTGGTTTCCGTATGCCATATGTCGATGTGTACGGTTTGGACCCTTAAGGGGTTACCCGTGAAGAGGGCTCTAACGATCAAGTCAGCGAAAAGGTTCTCAAACAGTCAAATATTTGATTAAAGGATTAATGAAAGTGTACCTCTTAATTGCTGGGATCCACGTATATTTATAGAGTCATTAATTGTGGTTGCAACCTTTATGGACTGGGTTGATACTTGGATCTCTAGATGGGGCTAGGCTGGGCCTAGGCCTTGTGTTAATGTTTGTTGATTGCTTGCAAAATTCTAAGTTTAATGTCATCGGCCTATTACACCTTAAACTTTGAAGTTGTCGGTCTGGCTTGCTATGTGTTTATGATTGACTGGTTGTGTACTTAGCAATTTTGTGGGGTTATGTATGGGCGGCCTTGGACGTGTGGTCTCCTTGGTTCGCCTAGGTGCAATACAATATATATATATATATATATATATATATATATATATATATATATATATATATATATAACACTAAATGAACCTTAGTTTCCCATTTAGGATTTAATACTAGAATTTTTACTATAAGAAAATACTCGATTAATAACCAATTTTAGTGACCACAAGTTGTTAGTCACTATAGTGACAAATTTAGATACCAACCTACAAAATTAAAAATTATTGGTTACTAAAATAGTCACTATTATAAATAAAAAATTATAATTGGTCACTGAATTTTTCACTAATTAATTAGAGACCAATTTAGTAACTAAGTCATTTTAATAGCCAAAACCTAGGTAGCTAATTTTTAGTGACCAATTTCCTTTGGTAGCCAAAACCATGGTAGCTAATTTTAAAAACCAATTTAGTGACCAATTATAATATTTTATTCATAAAAGTAACTATTTTAGTAACCAATAATTTTTTACTTTGTAAATTGGTATCCAAATTAGTCATTACAGTGACAAACAACTTTTGGTCACTAAAATTGGTTACTAATAAAACATTTTCTTGTAGTGTTGTACTACCTCCAATTTGAGAAATTTATATATTTCTTTAAACTAATATAATAGGAGGAAATACTAATAATGTATGTATTGAATGTTGAATTATTTGGTTAAACAATTTAAGATGATTAATCACTTGTTAATAGTTTATTAGTCATATATGTTTTAATACATGTCTTATATATCATGAATTTTTGTTAATCCTCTTTTGCATTGATATTCAGGTGCATATTTGATTGTGATTGATAACTACTTTCATTTTGAGTAACTTGAAGACCAATAAATAATGTTTGCAAAGTTTTTTTTTTTTGAAATTTAAGAAATGTTGTTTAAAATTTATATGTATCAATGAATAAGTAAACATGATCTTCTTGATTAGGATATGATTTTGCCTTTGAATGCAAAATTGGGATCATTGATTTAGATAATGCTGAAATTGTTCATACAACTTCAAAACATACATATGGATCAAAATTTGATTAATTCATCATGCATTATTGTTGAGTATAAGAGAGGAGTAGAAGAATTTATATAATTTTTGCAACGTAATGAAGGTAGAAGTAACAACGAAGTCAATTTTAGATGTCCTTGTGCTATCTATTTGAATGAGAGAATAGGTTGTATGCAACTAAAATTAGGGAACACCTTCTTTGTTTTTGTTTCCTTCAAAGTTACACAACTTGGACAAGATGTGATGAATGAATAGACTTGCCAATTGTCTTTAAAACTAAAGGAATTGTCGATTCCACCATGGAAAAGCGATTTTAGGAAGACTATTTAAAGGATTATTTTACCTAGTGAAAAGTACTAACATTAAAAAGTTAATAGTCAAGAACAAATTCATAGAAGGAATTATGACACGGTCTCCAATTCAAAATTTTATGAGAATTAGATGGGCCTATTTTATATGTTATTCAACTTTCTTATTTTTAATATTCCATTCAAGTGTGATTTTTTCTTATATATTAGTCAACTTTCTCATTTTTCCTCAATATAACTCAATCTTGACTGCTACGAACTCAAATCACGAGTTCTAGGAATAATAAGGCAGAAATGAACTATATTGATGACCATACAAAGAGAAATGAACCATAGTGGAACACAACCAATGATAACTACATATAATTGGAACCTAATTAAAACACTAAAATTTCTTTTTCAAATCAACAAAGCACAAACTCATGCCCTCAATGTTTTTTAACTCACTTTCGAGAGAAATTGAAGTTATAGGTCCAATACTATGAGATGCAAGTATTAAGAGGTATATTATGTTCATAGCAAATTGTTTTCCCCTCTTTTCCAAATAAATGCAGTAATTTGGCTCTTGTTGACCTCTAATCCGATCAATGTCACCTTCTCTAATAGATTCTGAAAAGATTAAATTCTAGTTTAAATCTTTTAATCTTCAATAGAGTTTGCATTGAGTTATTGAGTTATACAAATTTGAGTTACATTGAGTAAAGTTTAGAGGCACTACAGAGAAATCTTTATGAACAAAGGGATTTATGTCCTCTTTTAGTCGGTGGTAATCTATTGAAGATTAAAAGATTTATCATGCAAATGTGAAAAACCTAATCCATTGAGCAATTAAAAGATTTAAACTATAAGTTCAGCAAATGAGTAAGCTTACTACGATAGTTGATGTGGCAAATGAAAGGCAAGTAGCGACGCCACCTCTAATCACTCCTTGCAACCCGATCCAACTCACTCGAATTTGAGTTACATTGAGTAAAGTTTAAAGGCACTATAGAGAAATCTTTATGAACAAAGGGATTTACGTCCTCTTTCAGTAGGTGGTAATCTATTGAAGTTTAAAAGATTTATCATGCAAATGTGAAAAACCTAATCCATTGAGCAATTAAAAGATTTAAACTATAAGTTCAACAAATGAGTAAGCTTACTACGATAGTTGATGTGGCCAATGAAGGGCAAGTAGCGGCGCTACCTCTAATCACTCCTTGCAACACGATCCAACTCACTCAAATTTGGGTTTTTTAAGGCCATATGATATGGGGAAGGAAGGTCTAAAAAATTAGAACTTTGGAAAGACGAATTTTAGTTGAAATTTCAGGAAATGGAGCTTGGGAATTATGGATTTTAGGGAATTCTCAATTGGGAAGACAACTTCTTTGCGAAATGGAGAAGGAAGGAAATGCTTCCATCGACAACCTACATTTATTGATAAACAACTACAAAAACCTTATCAACGAATATTACTAACGGATCATTGGTACATAATTACCCAACTCACTTACTAAAATAAATTTCTATTGGTAAATGAAATATCAATGTTCATTGCTAATTTTTCTTTATAATTGCATATTACCGACAAATTTTTATCTAGCAGTAAATTCGCACTAGTGCAAGAAGACCTTTTTATGCCATCAAATAACAATGTTTTTTCAAGCCAACGTAGAAAGAAAACACACGGTGGAAAATTTGCAACTAAGGATAACTTTTTAAAGATGGTTAAGCCAGGAACCATCTTCATAAAGTTGTGTAGAGGTAGATCACGACAGTTAAGATAAAGAATTGTCTTAAAAAATGAGAGATGGATAAAATGACGACGATTTCATACAAGAACCTTCGTAAAAAATGTTGTCCTGGACCTTAAACAGGGTTAAACTTTTTCACTTTCCAGAACACACACAAACTTTTTTCCCTAATTCTCTTTTTCATGAGTTTTCATGCATTCGCGTCAGGCAAGCTAACGATAATCAAGAAGTAACTATGTGTCCAAATTTGGCTGACGAAAAATGGCTTTTCTACTTGCTATTATAGACAACTTTGCACTTTTGGTGTCCCATTTTTGCCAACGCGAAATGCCAACATTATGTAGTGATGGTTCATCATATGATGATGTTATAACCACATATGTGTGTATGTGATGGGAATATATGAATTCTCTGATAACCGTAAAGCCATGATGGTTCTTTTACCCATAGGGCTTTGTTGAGTTAGGCTAAAAAGGTTTCTTCTAGCCATAAGTCTTTTTGGATGAGGTTTGTAACGTCCCTACCGGAAATTACTAGATTAAAAAAAATAATTAATATAAGAAAATCAAATGTCATAATTTTATTAATCCCAAACACGAGAAAATTTGAAATATTATTCAATGCGCCATAATTTAAACAAAACTAAGTAATAATGTTATTACAAGTTCCAAAATCTAACAAAATAGTGAAAAACATAATAAAATCCCTAACTCAAAGTCTCACAAGCTAGCTCTCTCTCCGTCGCTATGCTTCCACAACATCACGTGTAATATCATCTGCTCCCGTGTAACAAGTCACACGATCAATGCCAAACACAAACAGAAAAGGTGAGCTTATAAATAAAATAACATACAAGTCAATAGAATAAAAGCAATAACCCATATGACTCATCCTAGTTAGTTCTTAGCTAGGACCTTAATACCCCAAGGCTTTTCAACCTTCAATTCACACCAATAGTTAACCTTAGATTCAGGATTGATGATGCTCACACGAACATGCCTGCTCGTGGTCCTGCCTCTACGAACCTCCCCGCTCGTAATCCTGCTCTACGAACCTCCTCGCTCGTAGTCCTACTCTACGAACATCCCCGCTTGGAGTCCTGCTCTACGGACCTACTCGCCCATAGTCCAACACACGTGATCCACCAGTTACATACCTCCCTGCATGCATCATCTCTCAAGTGTGAGCATGGAACATACGAACCTACCTGCTCATATCCCCACACGAGAGTAACTAGAGATGAACCTCCCCGCTCATATCATCACATGTTCACACCATCCATGAACCTACCCATTCATGGCACAACATCTCTTGATTGAAGTCCACATCAATGCATACAAACAACACACGCAAGTCGATACCTACAACAATATCGCTTGGTGCAGCCTAAGCATCGCCAGGCGAAATGCTTTTGCAGACCGCCTGGAGGGACCTCCTCACCGCTAGGCGCCAGGCCTCTCATAGACCCACTGTTGCAAGTCTATCGCTTGGTGGAGCAAATTCTGCCGCCAGGCGCCGCGCGGTGTAGGGACTCCCCCGTTGGTCCTATCGCCTGGTGCACACACATATGCCGCCAGGCGCTATATCAATAGTGAAACTCAACTAGTTTTAGCACCCAAAATAGTTCGACTTGCAGTCTAAATCACTCCCAAAAGTCCATATATTCACACATCAATCAAGGCCAAATTATTGGTAATCTGCATAGTGATATGGTTGAAGTGCCTATCTTTACAATTATAAGTTCCCTTTGGTTTGTACCAAGTATTCTATCATTGCCTAATATCTCCATCAATCTTAGGGAATAAGACCACCAATCCAGTAACTAAAACTTAGATCACCTAATACTTCACTACTAAAATAATGCCAAGCCTTTCATTCACTACTTTTCCATTCCAAAACTACGCAAATTTGTGATTGATACTTTGCCTTACTAGATTGAAATCTTTAGAAGGTTATAAGTCTATATCCAACAGAAACTCCATCTTGTGTAGCACCCTAAATCTCAATGCCCACTACTATTATCCTTTATTATGTTCTCAATATTAGGTTCATAGCGACTCTCACCTACTTATACTACAAACACACTTTCCTCACCTTTTCATTATGACAATTCCAACTTATCACGGCCTAAGTTTAATATTGTCATCCACTCAGTTTATCACAGTGACCCATACTCCACTCTCGGCCCTTGCAACATCAGAACACTAAGTTGGAAAACTTCCAGCTATCGCCTGGCGGCAGATTATGCACCGCCAAGCGATGTAACAAATCCTAGGAATTCCCCAATTCTCCATCTGTGCAAAAATATATCTCTAAGCTCTCTCTCCACTCGTCTCACCATTCCACTAGGCTTAATACATACGCATATATTGATAAATGCATAATTTATTAGTATGATACATTAACACTCAGACATCGGGATCAATTTCTAATTGACTTCTCTTGAACCCCATCGTAATTCAATGATTACCCTTGCATCCTTGCCACAAAGCTTTGTCACGCAATTCAATCATACAATTTACATAATTAATCATCAAATACGTTAGATACCAACCAATTCTAGGAGTCATAATGACTCTTGCACCAAAACACAACAAAATAATACAGACTACGTCGCGTCGCTTGCGGCAGTTCCTCACTGCCAGGCAGTTCATAGCAGAACCCAAGAAAACTGGGTAAAATCTGATGTGTCGCCTGGTGGCACCTTCATACCCGCAGGCGATTTCTGGGCGAAAACCCAGAAACTACGAAAAACAACGTCACAAGGGATGAATTTTCGTGCAAAGGTAAATGGCAAAGCATAATTATTCAAAAATGAATAAACGCACAAGAGACAACTCCTCTTACTTGGGTTCCTTGCTCCAAATTCGAATTTGGTGTGTGTGTCCTTCAACCAAAACTCTCCTAGCCTTTGGTTCCACCCTAACACGTCTTTCAGTCTCCATTCTCTCTTCAACCAGCACAAATCCTCTGGAAAACCTCTGCCCAAAGCCCACACGAAAATGCAGCACTCCACTCTCCTCTAATTCCCTCTTCTCTCTAATTTAACACCTCCTTAATTACCCTTTACTCCACTAATACGAAAATTAAATAAAAAAATCTACTGAATGGCTATTCAATGATCATTAACAAGGTGTTTTTCAGCCCCATTGACTGCCCTTCTTGGCAGCTAGGGTTCCTTTGCCTTTTCACATCTCCATGCCAAAGGAAATTTTGGCAAAAAAGAAAGTTAAATTTGTTCTTAGCAAGAATGCTCTTACCCAAGGCTTTGTTGAGAAGGTATAGTTGTTGCTTGTAAGTTTATGGAAAGCAAGGGAAAAGCCCATTCCAAGAGGTGTTGTTGCACAAGAAAGGTAGAGTGGTTTGTCATGGGAGAATGTCATACAATTTGATATTACTTGGTGGTCATATGTTCATGATTGCATGTTGTCGTTTTGGAACATGAGATGGGTTGCTATCTTGGTTGAAGTTTTGCATATATTATGTAATCATGCTACTGAGTTCTATGTTGAATATATATTGTTATGCGTTTTTTTTTATTTGTATAGTTCACCGTTGCATGTTTGTGGTTGTAGTTTCCACCTGCGATGATCGTATAACTTGTTTCGTGTGGGAGTAGATGATGATGTAGATGCAGTTGGAGAACCATAATTGTGAAGAGCTCATTGGGAATATTTTTGGGAGCTTTTGTAACATCCTGTTCGGATATTACTAATTTAAGTAATAAAAATTAAGAAATATGATGAAAACCTCATTTATTATACTTCGCTTCCCAAAAAGCGCGGGAAATTTTAAAATAATTATTAATCGGAAGTTATCCAAAATCCATAATTTATGAAACTCAAATACAGTATCCAAATTCACAAATCAGTAAAACATTGTTTACAAAGTTCATAAAAACAATAATCATAAAACTCCAGTAAAAGCTCTCCCCAGCTAACCCTCTCTCCGATGCTATGTCTCATCAGCACCACCTACAACATCATTTGCTCCCGTGTAGCGCATTACATAATCATCGCCAAACACAAGTAGATAGGATGAGCTCATAAAAATAGTTAACATATAAGTTAATAAAAAAGTCAATATACACCCATCTATTTTATTCTAGTTAATTTTTGAGTAAAACCTTAATCCCCAAGGCTTTTCAACCTTCACAACACACAATTAGTTAGCCTCGGATTCAGAGTTTATGATGCTTACACGAACTTGCCCGTTCGTGTTTCTACCTTTACGAACCTCCCCGCTCGTAGTCCTGCTCTATGAACCTCCCCGGTCGTAGTCCTGCTCTAAGGACCTACCCGCCCGTAGTTTAACACACACGATCCACCATCTACGTACCTCCCCGCACGCAGCATCTCTCAAGTGTGAGCACGAAACATACGAACCTACCTCACTCATATTCCCACACGAGAGTAATAGGATATGAACTTCCCCCCTCATATCATCACGTGTTCACCACCATCCATGAACCTACTCGCTCATGGCACAACATCCCCTAATCCAAGTTTCAAATCATAGCATGATAACGAAAACAAGTAAAGCACACTACGCTACACAAGGTACGTACTCAAGTTGGTCTTAGGGATTTACATGTTTCCACTAACCTACCCGCTCGTTATCCAACTCTACGAACCTCCCCGCTCATAGTCCAACGCTACGGACCTACCCGCCCGTAGTCCAACACATGTGATCCACTAGCTACGTACCTCCCCGCACGCAGCATCTCTCATGTGTGAGCACGAAACATACAAACCTTCCTCGCTCGTATCCTTACACGTGAGTAATAGGATATGAACCTCCCCGCTCATATCATCACGTATTCATCACCAGTCATGAACCTACCCACTCATGACAACATCAAGCATATCCTAGACTAGGACCAACACAACAAGTCATGAAAAACATTTCACAACGCACCTTGCCACTACAGCATCGCCTAGCGCAGCCTAAGTGTCGCTAAGCGAAATGGCAGTGCAGACCGCTTGGCGGTTCCACATCACCGTCGGGCGCCACAACTCACAAGACATCCATGTTTCCTACTATCGCTTGACGGTTCACTCTACAGCGCCAGGCGCTACACCAGTAATGTGACACTATTTGTTTTAGGTACTCTAATTCATTTCCTAGAATTCAACCATTAAATTCTCAAACATCCAGAAATCAACATATACATTCATATATTCCATATTACAACATCACAACACATGCATCTTTCAAGTATAAGCACACATTCCTCTCTTTTATAATTCATATATACTTACCTCTTAAATCAATTCCAACACACACTTTATTTCCCCTTCTCATTTTCCCAACCCTTTGCATGCTTACAATTCACATACTCCACATAAGACACAATCAAACCTATATACTTATTTTGCATGCCCTCGCAATTCTATTACATTTAAAGTATGATTATCATGTTCCCATACTTTCCCAAAACCCGTCATGGTCGTGCAACACTCGGTCATAGTGATATCATCAATAGTGGAGTTATTCATACACTTATAACATCATACATTCGAGCTAACATATATAGGTTCATAAATTCAACATGTCTCAGCAAGCACTACCAAAAACATACTCATCAATCACACATTTATATATTTATATATATACATTCACCAATAAAGGTCATACCAGCACTTGAGCACACTTAATCATCCATTAGTAATCATACTATTAGGGAATTCAAACAACCAATCATGAGTGACGTATATCTCCCTCTGCAGGCATCCAATTCTTATCTCCACCATTCAAAGTGAAGAATAACATGTTGTGAATCACCTTCTAAAATTTTACCTAAATCGGACAGTTAATGAACTGGGAAATGCAGTTTTACAAAAACTGCGCAAACCAGAAAAAATGGTGGCACCTAGCGCCCATAAGTGAGGAAGGTGGCGCCTGGCGGGACAATACTGACGTCGGGCGGTTCCTCTTTCGCGAAAAATATGAAAAACAACATTTTTCGTGAATCAGAGCACCATGCATCATTGGTATGGTGCCTGGCGGTAACCAATGTGCCACTAGGCAGTTCCTATTGTTCTAGGAACCCCAACATTTTTCTTTGCACCTGCGAACCTCAACCCATTCACAACAACTCTAAGTTCAACCAATTTATGACTCTATAAGATATGATTCCATCTTTTAGGATTACAATTCATTCTATAACACTTCCCATTCCCGAATTCATTCACATTTTTCCATTTAGATTTGTGTCATTTTTGAAATCCCCAATTCATCAACCCTAAGATAATCTTCATGCAATTTTCTTCTTAGTTAAACCCCAATTCCATGAATTTCCAATGAAATACGATGTTTAATCATTCATAAAGATTAGAACACGATTTATCCTCGATCAGAAAACTCCCAAAACCTAAGAAACATCAAAATCGAGCCAAAAGTGGCTCGCATCGCCTGACGGGTATTCATCACCGCTAGGCCCTTCATAAAACCCAGAAAACTGGGTACATCAACATGTGTTGTCTGGCGGTTCTGTCTCTAGAACCCTCAATTACCCAGAAACAAGGTGAGTCGCCTGGCGGTGATTTATCACCCGCCAAGCAGTTTCTGGAAAAATTACAGAAAACATGAAAATACATGAAATAGTAGAGTACATGCATTCAAATTCTCATACATTTCATACAAATAACAACACAAAATAAAAGGTTCGGTTCTAGCTCCCCTAACCTGGATAATTCTTGCTCACTTGGAAGAATTAGGACTTGTCTTGTGCCACCACTAGTCCAGCCTTGGACTTCTCTCAATGCACTTCATGCTATGCTAAATTCCCCTCAAAATCACCTTTAGACTCTCTCCCTCACTGCCAAATTCGTGTGCCCTTTTTGCTCCATCACTTTTTCTCTCTTTCTTCTCCAAAAACCAACTTAATTAAACCATTATCTAAGCCTTAATGCTTGTTAATGAGATGAAAAAGAAAATGGCTTTGAAGGTGGAGTTAATGGCCATTCAAACACCATTAGTGGTTGCGTCCCCAACCCCCTAGGCTGCCTATCTTGCAGCTAGGGTTTCTCTCCCCTTTCATATTCTTGCCAAAAGAAAATTTGGCAAAAAGAAAGTTTAATTCATTCTTACAAAGGTTTGAACCCACAACCATTCAATCATAAGGTAAGTGCAAAACCAATTCATGTTTTGTGATCATTCATATAATTTTAGGATTACATTATCACTAATCACATCCAAACATAACATTAAAAATAATGCACTTATTAAAATAAGACACAATTTAGCACACATAGAACTTGAACTCAAGTCCTCTCAACACAACTAAGTGCTCTCAACCACTTAAGCTAGTACTTTTCCATGTCATAACAATTCGCATTAAATGCCATAAGGGCTCCTACTACCCACATTTATTAAATAATTATTTATTTAATTATTTAAATTTCTCGGGTCTTACAACTTTTGGGAAGCAAATGATGTTTTCTTTTAAAATAAGATGTAATTGTTTGACTATTTTTGAGTTTGGAACTTGGAAGAAATCGTAATGAGTTTTTTGTTGATGACTTAATCTGGATGGTTTATTTTAATGAGGCTTTATTTTGGAGAATGTAGATTTTTTAAATTAGATTTTGGCAAATGATTTTCGAGATAAAATATTTGTGAAGTTTCCTATTTTATAAGATGGTACCAGAGTTTTATTTTTGAAGTTTTGGTGAATTAAAAATGTACACGTGACATCTTAAAAGAGGTGTTACACACCACAATGCGAGTCTTCACAATATGGACTTGCTTTGATGTTGCTTAGTTTGGCAAAAAAACTGCATCAATCTAAGAGCATATAGATGGGGCCTTGTTATTAGAGGTTTTTCTCTTAATTTTTTTAATAAGTATTATGTTGTTTCTTATTAAGACTTCATTTCTAGAATATTTAGGAAACATCATTGAACTAACTGTAGGAAGCATCTAAGGTTGCAAGGGCAAATGCTTATTTTTTTAGAAACTTCTCATGTATTTGGAAACTAATTGTTGATATTTAGGTATTATTTAATTCTTTAGTCTTGGAAAGCTTTTATTGTTTTTTTTTTCTATAGGTTTTTTTTTGAAGTATTGCAGTAAATACTTGGCAATATGTATGATGACATGGATTTTTCTTCACTTCTTTTATCATTCAATTTTATTTTATTTTGGACTGTTGTAACTTCCATATGCTAGATGCTATGCTTGAATTGATGATGTTCTAGAATTGGAATCTAATCAGGAAGGTTTTAGTGTTTCGATAAATTCTTGGAGGAGGAACTATTGCCTTTTAATTTAGTTGTATGGGTTGATCCACCTTCATATTTGTTGCAACCTTCTTAAGGGCATACACCAACTAATTCAATAGTTCATAAATTAAGAGAGAATAACGTAGGTAGTTTATGTAATGGCCCACTTAACATATATGGTACAATTAGTTTTCTAATTTTATGTGAAAATACATAGTTTTCTATTATTAATTAATCTATTTTAATTTATGAAGCCATCAAATAATAATATTATTTTCACATTTTGTGTATACTTTTAAGCAATTTTTTTTACCATTTATTAAGATAAATTAATGTTAAATGTTTTCTTCAATACACTACAAGAATGTGATAAATTAGCTTCCATAAAAAGTGAGGGTCAGATATGGAACACTATAAGAGACAATCTATCCAACGCTCACACAAAGGTAAAATAGTTACATATTTTAAATTGGGTTAAGTCCACTCTAATGTTACATTAACAATTCTTAAAATAAAATATAACTTACATCATCATTTAATCAAATTAAAAAAATGGGGGAGGACTATATGATATGCTCTTACAACGTGGATTTAACCGACAAAAAACTGAAAAAATGAATAAAAAAAGTTATTAAAGGTGTATCGTCAGCTACATAAATGCTTATTGTAAAGACATGAGAGTAGGATAGACTCACTCTACAATGAAAATAATATAAATAATAAAAAACAACTAAAAGAGTGTATCTAAACAACATGAAATTGGACATAAATAATATTTTGGACTAAAAATAAATATTATGTGTGGGTTAAACCGACAGTACTATAACTTAATTTTGTATTAAAAATTAAATATTATCATCGGTGTAACCGACGCTACAGAATAATAATTCTAAAAATTATTAATACATGTCTTGTGATGCATAAATCGACGCTTGCATTTTATGAATAGGTGGTGTGTGACGCATGCTTTGATTCTATAAATAGAGAGTAAACGACTAAAAGGGTAAAGTTCCCTCTTCATTTTTAATTTGGCTTTAACGAATAATAAATGTAAAAACTACTAATAGTGGTAGGTAGCACACAAACAATCACTTTCATTTTATTGAAAAATTAAGTTCAAAAAGTAAACGAGTAAAAAAGTAAAGTTGCCTCCTTTATTTTCACTTTCCTTTTCGTTTTTCATTCTAAACTCTTGTTGCGTTCTATTATCAGAGTTAGCCCTTGTATCCTCCTTTTTTCGAATCCATCCTCCATTCGCGTTTCCATCCTCCGTTCTCAGTACTCACTTCCATCTTCCATTTTCGAGAACTTTGGCTTTTATCCTCCATTTTGCATTCATTTTGGTAAGTTCTGCTTCCACCTTTCATGTCCATTGCTGCTACTAAGGTCTAAGGTCATAGTAGCACAAATTTGGTAAGCGTTTGTACTACAACTTGTTGCCATTGTTATAAAAGTATTTAGTGTTTGAGAAACTTAGTGTGCATTGAAGGTTTTGCATTTGGGCTAGAGTTTGTCATTCCGTGGATGTAGAGAACGTAAAAGCCTCTGTGTTCAGATCCTAAGGTGAGTTTTTTCTTTTTTTTTAACTATTAAGATGGTGAATTAAAGCCATTGTAGAGTGATGTTTTTACTCACTTATATATTATGAATTGGACCTATCTCAAGTCGATGTGAGACTTCCAACACACCTCATCACTCAGAGGTATAAACAAGACATTAAGTAACGGTCTGATAGTGGCCCGATAATGGGTGGAACAATATCTCCATTAAACAACAAATCCTTGTAGGATAGGTTCTAACAATGGCTTTGATACCATGTTATAGTCATATTGCTTTAAAGAAGATAATCAATTCGCTTAATCATGGAGGCATTAAATATCATTTGCAAATATATTTTGGGCTTTTTTCCCAAAAAGAATGACATGTACACAAAATATTGGGCTCTACCGATTGCCAAAGTAGTGCACAAAGCTAAAAACTAATTTTCTTCCATTGTTTAATTTGATCCTATGGCATTAACTTTCCATCTCCTTCTAGATGATCATGAAAACCATTGCTAGGAACCAAAGTTCCACTAATGTAGACAAAGATAAGTAATTTTTTCGATTAAGTATTTTAGATGTTCTGGAAGGAGACCCAAAAAATGATGTTATAACCCCAAAGACATGATAAGAGGATAAGAGCAAGGAGACAATCTAAAAGGCAACAAAGAAGAAAAAAGAGAAAACCACCAGAAAGACAGAGCGAGATCGACAATAGATTGTAAAGCGTTAATGCGTTAAAGGTTTGTATTAGGGTTATTGTGGATAAAAGAGGTTTGTGTTGTAATTCTTGACCAATGTGGGTGGAAAGCAAAGTGATAAAATGTAGTTGTGAAGAATACAAATGGGGTTTCAAAACTTGGAACACTTTTGAGTATATTCAATAATTCCTTTTGCAAATTTTACTTCATTTGACAATACATGTTAGGAACATTTGTGATATTGATAACTGTACTATACCTAGACGATCCTGGGTAACTACCCGGTCTAAACCGCCTATGTCTAGCTCAATTGTAAAAAGATAGTTAATTAAACAAGACAACACACATGGATGCTCGGGCCGCCTACTCCAAAGAATAACGCATAAGGAAGAACCGTTAACCCCAAACTTAGAAAAGTTCAGCGAGGCCTCTAATTTCGATTCACTAACATAGGTTTTGGGCTTGGCTCAGGCCCATTTAGAGCCTGAACATTGGACCAATGTAACGAAGAAGGCCCAAGCAATAAAAAGGGAAAAATATAATTAATGACTCTATAAATTCACGTGGACCTCAACAATTAAAAGGTACGCTTTCATTAATTCCCTTATATGAGATTTGACTTTTGAGAGCCTTTGTTGACTTGATCGTCAGAGTCCTTTTTGCAGGTAACCCCTTAAGGGTCCAAACTGCCAACATTAGAAGAAGGCACGTCCAAGCCAAGGAGTAACCAGTCCGAGAAGTCAGTGATTGGGGTAAGATGTGATTTGTGTTCCCTAATATTCTGTTATTGTTTCCACAAAAATAATAACAATTTTTAGTTTATTTTTCTTTTAATAATATCCAAGAATTATGATGTTAATCTGAATTGCAATGATTATCTATTTGTTATGATTTATGAGTTTTCATACATATCCATATTGCACATATTATATCCTATATTGTAGTTGTGTTGTTTAGAAACCCTTCTACAGTCATGTATGTCTCTCTTGTATACATATATTTTGTCAAACACATTGTAATTTTGGAGTATTTGAAGGAGTAAGACTCTCTGCTAAGTTTAGGCCTATGTATTGTGTTCTAAAAGAGGTGATTGTGCATTCCTCATTGATCCATTCCTTCTTCGTCAATCCCAAATCCATCCATGCCTGCTTCATCCACCCCTTCCTCATCTACTAATTAGGGGCAAATTTTTAGAAAGTTTAAACCTTCTACCCATTCTATTCCTCATATTGTTGTAAGGGAACATGTGGTTCATCCAAATCCATCCATGCTTGCTTCATCCACCCCCTCCTCTTCTACTGATCAAGGGCAAATTTTTAGAGTCTAAACCTTCTACCCGTTTTATTCCTCATAATGTTGAAGGGGAACATATGGTTCAACGTATTGGATTTAGTGGTTCTCGATTAGCTGATCACAAGGGTAAGCTCATAATGTCTTCAATATCTTAGTTGACTCTCTATACATTATGAGGCTAACAATATGCTTTATTTTATTTTTTTTGTAGTTGGATGCAACTCAGGCTATTGGGCAGACAATTAGGGCATAATGCAGAGGCCCCTTCCACCATTATGACGTATGAAGGAGGATGACAAACTTAGATAGTTGACTAATTTTAACATGACTATAATTACTAATTTCAATCAATTCTAATTTTACCAGTATTTATCATTCAATTTGATGTTTCTTGGCATGCTAGAGTGACTTGGGCGTCTTAAGATGAATGGCAAATTAAAAAGGTGTACGAGTAAAAAGTCCGAAAATGCCTATGTGATTTAATGTTAAAAGCAAAGGTGAAGAAGGTCAAACGTTTGTGGATGGGAGAAGAAGCATTGGATGAATTTTTGACATATTGGGATTCTGACTTGGTATTGTAGTAGAACTAGGGGTTTGAATGACCGCAAATCTCACTTGGACATAGCATTAGGCCTAATAAGTACAAATCATAAATTATTTACACTTTATTTCGTGTTATTTGATTCAATTTTTCAAGATAAATTGTTTTTAACTATACAACTTTTTTGAAGAATGTAAATATGGTCGAGTTATTAGTCGGATGAACTAATTCTTGCCACTAATACCAAAAAGAATGGTAGTTAGGTAGATGGTCATGCATGTGAAAGTTATGTAAGTTATTGTTATCTTTAGTTACTTACTTCTTTAATATTAATTGATAACATTTGTTACTTCTACTAATTTATTAGGAAAAGTACCATGAGTGGTTGAGGGCCACCCAAGCAGACACTTTTGAAGGATCAAGTTTTGAGCTTTAGCAAATTCCTTCGGTAACAAAGATTTTAAAGGATGTTGCTAGGGGCAAGAGCAAAGGTTGAATATATGGAACTATAGACTTTATTGCCATCATCTAGCACGAAGTGTCATCCCTTACTCAACCCTCCTTATTAGATGCTACCACTGACTACACTAACTATGGTATTGAGAATGAACAACTTTGTCAAGACGTCAAGGAAGAAAAAGAATATGCTTGTGAGGCTAAGTGTGATGTAAAAATTCATAAGTACACACAAGGAAACATTAAATTTGATGCAACAACAAATGGCAATGATGATGGAGCGAAATCTTTGTGATACTTCAACTAGGTACGAGTCAGGTCCACCCTTACTATGCTAACGCCAATGACTAATCACTTTTTTGAAGTTCACCATCAAGGTAAGATAAATTATTTCTTATTTTAAAGTTCACCAATGACTATTTACATTTAGTCTTTTGTATTTATTCTAATTATTTCTATTATTTTTGCAACTATTGAACCTTATAAAGAAAGAACCGTAATGTCATTTCGCAATGGAGGATTCCAAGGTTTTGTTGTGGAGGATTCCCTTGTTTTGCCGTGGAGGATCCCTTTGTTTTGTAGTGGATGATGATCCACTTGTTTCAATTATTTCATGTAAATGAAATGTTATGTTGTTCTACTGTCAAGTACAACCTCTTTATGTTATTTCATGTAAATGAAATGTAGGTGTGGACACAATGACATTACACCTTGTTGGTATCGAGCAGCGGAATGACTAAACAAGGGTCAAAAACCAAGAGGGGGGTGAATTGAATTTTTATAAGTCTTGACAGGTTTTAAAAATTTTCCTCAAAATTTAATTGATTAACTTAAAATAATAGTTACTTTAAAACCAAGTGTAGATAAATAAAGAGGTTAAGGGAGGAAGATGCACATTGATATTTATATTGGTTCAGATCAAAAGACCCTACGTCCAGTTGTTAATCTCTTAAACAAAGAGATTAACTCAATCACTATAATAATCATATTACAATAGATTATAAAAGAGTAAGGATTAGAAAACACCTCTCTTGAACAACCACAAAAGATGAATAAAAGCTCTCCCTAAATCAGATAGGGGATGACCAACTTTCCTAGCAACAGCACAACACTCAATCTTCTAAGAACTTTACTTAGAAAAAGTTATCACTCACTCACACTAGGCTTTTCAAAGCTATTTTTAAGAATCTCACAGAGTAACACTTTGCAGTCACAGAACAAGAACTCTGAATCTTAAAAAGGTAGTTTAAAGTTTGGAAAGTGAGTTCTATTTAAAGATATTTTCGCAAGCTGAGTTGGAAATGAAGAGTTTAGCTGAAATTGCCAAGGATAATCGATCACCATTTAAGATAATCGATTATTCCAATGATTTTCGAAAACAAAGTTTTGCAGTGTTAATCGATTACCCAAAATGGTAATCGATTATCTCATGTACAAATTTGAACAAATATTTTTATTACTACTAGTGGTAATCGATTACCAGAAATGGTAATCGATTATTTCAAGTCGTTTTTCAAGAGCCAAGTTATAACTGACAGTGATAATTGATTACCATTCGTGGTAATCGATTATCTTAAGTGGGTTTTGAAAAATAAAATTTTTTGAGTTGGTAATCGATTATTATAAGTTGGTAATCGATTACCATACTGATTTTTGCGAAAAAAAAATGAGTTTCTCTCAAAGAAGTTGCGAGCTGGCTGTTGTTCTAACAATTTTGCACATAACTAGAAAAAGTTTAAGGCTATTACAATAAGAATCTTTAAACATAAACTATATTGTCTTCAATATCTTCAAGTGTTTTCTTCAGCATCTTTATCATCATCAAAATCTTTTAATCAATCTTTGTCAACACACCTTTATTCCAATTTCAAATTCAGACAAATAATATATTAGTAGTTTATTAGCCTTTCAAAATGTGACTTGTAGTTGGATATAAAATTTAATTGGTATTAGTTTATTTGGACTTTGAAATTGATATATAGATTTGTTGCATCAGTTTTGCTGAATTTTGGTTTTAATAGTAAACAAATAAAGCATTTCAAGTTTTTACATGATAAGTGTTGGCTTGGCCAACACTACACGATAAATTTATTTAAATCTTAATAGCAAGAGAGCGCTAAGCTCATGCTACATATCATATCACTAAAAAATATTCTTGTTAAAGTGAGAGCTTCACGAACGCTACTATAAATCATATATTAAAAATTAACTTATTTAATTGTGTAGTGAGGGTGTAACCCATCCTAGTAGAAATATTATTTTAAAAAACAAAATATGTGCTCACAACATTATTATAAATTATATATGTAGCAAGGGCTAAAGCCCATAAGAAACAACAACTTTTAAAAAAAGAGTTTAAGTAAAGGCTGAACCCATGTAATAAGTTTTTTTAAAAGTAAAACTTTAGAGAGAGTTTTGCATTCACTACTACTAATATTACTTTTGAAAAAAATAAAACTTTAGCAAGGGCTTAGCCCTCACTCTCACTACTACTAATAATTTTTTGAAACTAAAATGTGGATGCAGGGGAGTGAAAAGAGGGCTTGACTATCAATTTTATGAGACGGTTGTATCAGCCCTTTGCTCCAATATATTACCCACCCTGGTATAAAGATAAGGCTTATTTCCCATGCTAATCTGACACATAAAGACCCCTAAGAGTTGGTTTTCCATCTTTTAAGAGGTTTTGTTGTGACACCTTTTCTGATGAATCCGACCCAAGCCCATTTCAAGGCTCAATACCAAAACAAGGCCCATGCCCAAATAAAAGCCCAATCACTAGAGGAATGCTTAAGAAGATTCAAAATGCTAGTGATGGTCAAGATCCTTCAGGGCCCAATGGAATCAAGCTACCTTTCAAATGGGCTAAGGAAGATATTAAAATGTAGATGAACATTTGAGTGCATATGCAAATTCGGTCAATGTAATTGGGCCATCCTTTGTAAATATTTTTTTGCATTGAATAATTGGATCAAAAATTCACCAAAGCATTGTTTAATTGGGCTCACGACCTCATTAAACAAGCTTTGGCCGAATAGGTGTCTAAAAATCATGCCACACTTAACACATTAAGCACATGTTGAAATGTGAAAGGTGTGACTTGTCACATGGCACTTTATCCACCAAATAAGGAGATCTAGATCTAGATCTAGAAAGAATTCAACACATGTAATAAACTTAGCCTACCTGAATTCTTCCTTCTCTTTAGGTTATATAAGAGAGCTCTCATGCATTGTGTAAATGTTACTCTTAATTTGAATGGTAAATGCCTTGATGTTGAGAGCATTCCACACATTTTCCTTATTGAGAGTCCTAAGAGCTAGGAATCTCCTTAGATCTCCTTTAGCCTCCTTCCTCTAGGATAGTTTCTCCTTCCTAGAACTTCATCTCCACCACACCATACCATAGCTTAAGGGCTTTCAACCTTGTTCCATTCTATTTCCGTGCAAGGCCCTCCATCATTTTCTTTTGCTTTTCTTGTAGTGATATAGAGTTTCATACAAAGTATGTGTAGGATGCAAAAAAGAGCATTATTTTTTATAGTTCTAGTAAACATTTAAAAACAATTGCTAAATTTTGTTTGGATATGAGGATAATGAATGATGTAATATATATAAACCTTCAATGAAACATGTGCATTTGGTTTGTCATAAGATGATATAGAATTTATGTATGTAATTCATAAGAAGAACAACTATCACTACAAGAAAAAATATTTTTAACAGGGGTTATTTTTAGCATTTTCAGGGGTTTTAACCCCCACTAAAAGCATTACTCGCGGTTTGTTTTTCCCTTAGAAAAACCAACATCGTTAACATATTACCAGCAGTTTTGGCTAACCCCTGGTAAAACAACACTTACCGGCGGTTTTGAAACCTCTGGTATTTACCGACAGTTTTGAAACCCGTAGTATTTACCAGCGGTTCTAGAACCCCTGATATTTATTGGCAATTTTGGAACCCCTGGTATTTATCGACGGTTTTGGAACCCCTAGTATTTACCGGCAGTTCTGGAACCCCTGGTATTTACCAACAATTCTGAAATCCCTGATATTTACTGACCATTCTAGAACCCTGTGTAACGATACTGAAATTCCCTTTCAGTGTTTTTTACCCTGCAATGCAATTCATATTTGTTGATGTTTTTACTTATTTTTCAAATTCCCTTAATTTTATCATTTTCATCCTTCCAACCATAACATTTGTGATTTTGTTTGCTGAAACTTAACCTATATAGTCTGGCTTGCTTATTATTATTATTATTATTATTATTATTAGATCCTTCCATGCTATGATGATTGTTGTGTGCTAAATACCTTGAATTTTAATGTATACTTTATTCCCAGAAGAGATTGGTGGTACATGATTTAGTTTGATTTTATGTTTTAATTACTTGTGTGTGTCCTGCAAAATGATCAATGTCTCAGCTGGATGAAGAAGGTATTAAATTTTTATATGGTTCAGAAATGAGG
>Ga0214545_1003903_pt1 | contig 28184 bp, 13 predicted proteins | sample CNSS4metaG_FD_160064 | JGI IMG/M metagenome (GOLD analysis project Ga0214545, IMG submission 160064) | Root nodule microbial communities from cowpea collected in UCLA plant growth center, Los Angeles, California, USA - CNSS4 | ecosystem: Host-associated > Plants > Roots > Nodule | place: USA... | reverse complement strand
ACAGAGAATTTAACGTGGTTCGGCGTACAATGTGTATGCCTACGTCCACGACTACACTAGGAAGTATTTGTATTTCTGGTGTATCTTAAAGCTTTACATAGAGTCTCTTATATAGTAAAATAGAAAATCACATCTCACTATTCTAAGCGATGTGGGACTAAATCAAGCACCATAATACTAATAGTGAAGTTGGTGGATGTAATAAGGAGAAAAAGATATTTGTTTTTGTATATTTATTTTCGTCATTCGTGCATAATGAAATATGTTGGTATTCTGAATAAAAGATTAATGGTGGGAAAAAAGCTTTTATTGAAGGCCAATCCAGATATGATAAGTAAGGTGTAACACCCCATTTAATTAATAGCGTAATTAAAAGAAGCGTCATGCTTTAATAATATCCTAACGCACTCCCGGAGTTTAAAAGCAATTCCATACAACCACCAGAACGTAAAACGGTGCCAAGAGAAACAATTACAAATATTCTACAGTAAACCGAATGCAAATATAAAGGACAATGCTACATGGGCCGTGGCCCTAAAAGGAAGACCATATATCAGGATCCAGCCCAGGCGGCTATGCAGCGGAGTCACCGTTCCCCTGTTGACCGCGAGAACCTCTCGCTTCTGCTCACACCAATAAATTGATGATTATCGCAAAGGAGAAGTACCACACACAAGATAATCAAACAAGCAAAGGGTAAGCTAGAGCCAAAAACCTTTCCATCAGAGAGATCAGATACATATTCGTAGTCTATTATACATACGTCACACAAGCATGTTACGACCTTCCAAATAATACACTAAGACTCGACTCGACTCATCCGGATACATATAACTTGGTCAGATTCAGCGGATGTTTGCACTTGTGGTGGATACCTCTGCTCACCCCCAAGCTATGTGTTACAAGTGTTGCAATGAATCAATTTTCCCTCACCACAAGGTTAGCCCTTAATGAATTTCAGGCCTCCTGCTACTCTCACCACAGGAGTCAGTCCGCTCTAGGTGAGACTAACTGACTCCTTAGAGCGTCAGGATGCAACCTTACCTTGAATCCTTACCTAGTTATACAGATGGGACACCACCATGGACACCCACTAACGGGGGCCATGGGATTACGTCCCGACCACTAAAGTACGACCCTAAGAATCTCACCTAGAGATCCCAAGGAATTACGCACTGACACGGACCAACATTCTTAATCAATCAAACGGATTCAACAAGCATACACACATATATACATATACATCACATACAGTTTCTCATAATTCACCTCTTTCGTATTCCCAGCCAAACCATACCAACTCATTATTCTCGAACCATGAATATAGAACTCCGTTTCATATCATTATCATGCCATATTGATACCAACTATTTTATGTCTCATGTTGAACTCATACCAAACTCATCATTCCGATTCCATGAATCATCTCATACATATATCATACTCACATCATGTTAAAACTCATAAATCACAACTCATACACCATCCCATCCATAAAGGTCATTCAGTTCATATTCTTAAAGGTAATACCCATACAAGCATATTGTCAACATGGAAATCAAGGAAAACATCAAGGCCAACCACCTTCTCGCCCAGCTTCTCGCTCAGGCCGAAGGGTCTTGCCCAGGCGAGGAGGACCCTCGCTCAGGCGAGCTCACTTCGCCTAAGTGAGAGCTCGACTTCCAGTATAGTGGCCTTGCACGCGTTCTCGCTCAGGCGAGACGTTCGCTCGCCCAAAAATGCAGTGGGTCGTCTGGGCGACCATTCGTGGAAAATAACTTAGGCGAGCCTCTGTTAATCTCGCCTAGGTGAGACCAGCTCGCTTGGGCGAGTTTATCAGTGCTCGCCATTGTTTCCATCTGCAGCAGACACATAAGCATACCCCAAACAACGATCCCACCATATCATACATCCATAACAGTAGGCAACACACAATCAATCACGAACAACATAGAATAACAGACTTCGCACCAAATAAACATGAGGGGTTGTAGCTTCCCTTACCTAGAAAACAAGCTAGCAGTTGGTTCCTTGGGTACAAACAATGAACGCACAACTCCTAGAGTGGATTAGCGAGCTGGAAAACAGTGAAACTAGATCAAAACGAGCTCACCCCGACTGACCCTAGTTGGAACCACGAAGAAGGAACTAAATGGAACTAAGGTACGAGTTAGAACAGACTTACGTGAAGTGGAGGTCTGGTTGGAGTTCACTTGGAGGGGTTGACGGCTAACCCTAGCAGAGCTCTGAAATGGAAAGGGAGGCAATGTTTAGGTTCAGATTGCAAAGTGAGGCTGAAAGGGAAACCCTAACAGCTTTAGTGCCTTTACACCCTGTGGGTCAGCCTTTAAGCCCAACAGATTAAGATCAACCCTTAAACATTAAAGCAGAAAATTAAAACTGAACCTTACATAAAGAGTACGAGTACACGTATGAAAATAAGCAGAAAGCAAAAGAGGTGCTTTTGTACAATTTTGTATAAAGACCTGACATGCAATTCTTATGTATTATCCGTGTCATTATAATTAAATGTTTTCTTTTATATAAATATTTGAAAATTTTGTTAGGCTTTGTGACTTTTTTTGACTGTATTTAAAATTCTTTTAGGCTCTGGGTCTCGCTTATCAGCAACTGAGCATGTTTACTGTAGCTATAAATCATCTGGAAGATTGATCCTTGTTTTTTCTTCATCCGACAGTCTTATGGAAGTGCGATTGAGTTGGATGATATCGTGGTTTTTGCTTTGAAAATGAAAATATCTCTATCACTCTTGGTTCATTTTAAAATATGTGAATCATCGAAAGAATTTGTTCTGCAGCAGTTGTGACATTTTTAACATTGTAGCATTGTCCAGATGATCAAGGTAATTGAAGGTGAAACGTGTACAGGAGAAGATAATACTTTCAAAACAGAGATCAAAAGACACAACTTGACATGAACATATTTTTATTAGAATAAATTGAAAAGATTAAATACATTGAATATTAGATATGTAAATAAATTATTCATTACAAAATTGGGTGGGTACAGGAGTAATTTTCATCTCATTTTTTATAATTTTAATTATAAATTTTAAGAAAATATTAAATCTATAGATATGATATTATTTTATTATAATTATTAATTTTTATAAAATTATATATGAAGTAAAAATGTGGATGAATAATATATATTATTCATGGATTTAGTATAGTTTTTTTAAATTTTTTAAATAAATTTTTATGATAACAAGTAATAGATAAATGTTAAAATGTCAGTATAATTGAAATATAGGTATATAAATTTATATAAAAAATGAAATATTTTTTATATTTTTATATTTATTATTATTATTCAGTACTCAAAATAGTATTACTATTTTATTATTTATATTTTGATATGATTTAGTTACTTTTGAATACAATAATTATTTTTCAAATTAAACTATAATTATGTATAAAATATTTTAATATGTAAATTTACAAATAAGTTATGTGACAAAATTGAATAATGCATAAGATAATTATGATATTTTATTATTTTTTAAATGTTATGTCACGCCTAAAAATGTTATATATTTTAATTATATAATGTAAAAATATGATGAGTTGAATTATATACATATTATTGATGATTGAATTACAACAATAAGACATAACACGATAACATGTGTTACTATTGTAATTGTTGATTGACAAACAATTATATGTGTATGAGAGTACATTGTTTCCAAAAGCATGACATTTTCTCTTTATAGGGTTTATATGGTTAAAAGTAGATATTTATGTGTAAATAGAAAACTCATATTAAATACAAGGGAATAAGAGAATTATTATTTCTTTGTTATTCTAGAGGAAAGAAAACATATTCTATATTTTTTACATTATTTGTAATAAACAAAGAATCAAATCTTCAAACATGGTTCAAGAAAGTTTTCGAGTTAATTTTTTAATTATATAGGATGAATAACCCATCATGAATAAATTATTATTTCAAACATTTGATTGAACTTAAATATATTATGAAAATTCAAAATTGAGTCAATAATGAAATATCAATCGTTGGTAAAAATATTATTTTGAAAGGTGATTCAAACTTTTCGTATTTCAAATTAAAATAAATATATTTAAAAATAATATATTAAAATATTTAATAAAAATATTAATTTTAATAAAAATAATCATAATATTATATAAAAGTTAAATTTGATCTAAATTTAGAGCGCATGAAATTGAAAAGTTTTAAAAAATTTTGTAACTAAAATCAAATCAAATTAACATACAAGAGAATCAAACTGAAATTCATAAAATAATTTGACATATGTCACAATAAATTGACACGTGGCACACTATAGATATAACACATGACATAACTATGTTTTAAAAAAAATAAAACTTTTAAAAAAAATTTTAAAAAATAAAAAAACTTTAAAAAAATGAGAAGTGTGCACCTACTTAATGGTGTTACTTAAATGTAGACCTAATTGAGACTAATAAAAATAGGAAGATTAAATTGAAATTTTGGTATAAAAACGAGAACTAACTGAGAGTATTTATGATGTAGTGAATCAATTCATGAATAATAAATTACTTACTGTGTATTTAGTTATGGGGCAAAATGATATAGAATTTGTTAGAATTGATTTTCTAACACATAATCAATATGTGTTTGGTTTCCAAAACCAATTAAAGAGTAAAAAAAGTAAAAAAATTCACATTAATTAGTTACTTCTGTCCTAGAATCAATTATTTAACATTGAACCAAACACACACTTAACACGTTTACAAATTTTAAACTTTTCACAAAATTGGAATTTAAACACTACAAAAGCCGATTAAATTGCAAGACATATCAAAGAAATTATTTATTAAAATTTTAACATTGGAAATAAAAATATAAATAAATAACTTAAATCATATAAACTTAATAATTTTTTTATTTAATTTCATAAAGAATAACTATATTTTAATTATGCTTTTACAAATACTAGTTGGATCAAGGAAGGAGAAAGTAGATAAAAATGGCCCTCACCCCTTCTGAGAAAAACAAAAAGCTGCCATGGACAACGCAGCGAACGTCAGAGCTTCTTTGAGATGGAAAATTCTTCGCCGCGCGCTTCTCTCACGCTCCTCTCCGCCAGACTCAGGTAATCTCATTTTCGCAGGTATCCAATTTCAACCTTTTCGTTGCCAAAATGCTTCTTTTACTAATCGAAATTTTCGTTTTCTTTGCAGAAGAACAATCTCAAATTATTATTAAGCGCATTTCGAGAAGGACCAGCCATGGATTCAACTTGATACCCTCGCATGTAATCGACGACGAACGTGACTCGAACAAACGCGACGGTTCTTCCACCAGAGATGCTCGCGTTTGTTACACTTTACTCATCCCTGACGCTCCTCAACTCTTTCTGACGTTAGTTTGCTATTTTCCTTTTCCATTTTGGTTTTCAATCTCGTGTTCATGTTCCGATTGGGAAAATTTTCTGTTTTTTTACTTAAAAACTATAATGTTTAGCAAAAGAAACTGAAGTAAATGACAATTGTACGTTTCGTCAATTTTCGGCAGTTTCCGCTAATCAGAATGCTTGTTTTCCATGCATTGCTTCAGAACCAATAGGTTAGCCATTAGGAAAAAATAGTTTTTAGTAAGTTATGTGGAAACGGATCTACTTTGAACTGAACTGATTTTGGTTTTCCTATCACCGTACCTTACATGAGAAATGTTATCGAGACGTCTACTATAGGCTGAAATTGGTTGGAAATCAGGAAATATTGTGGGAACCACTCCTTATTTAGTGCGCTTAACTCATGATTTTGTCTTTAATAAAAGAAAAAAGTGTTTGAAGGAGTGTGTAGAAAGTGTTTGCTAACTTACATCTAGTATTAGAAGTAAATGACAATCTCATTTCATGTGGATTTACGGCTTCAACAACTTAGTCGCCTTTGATGATTGTGTTTGCATGATTATGTATTTGTATTTTGTTTATGCAGACAAAGAGTGGACAGCCGTGCTGACCTTGGTGATTTTGAAATATGCAACAGATACAACATTGACAATACTGGGCTTGTTTGTAAGTTTCTTTTATCATTCTCCTTACAACTCACAAGCTGTGCTTCTCAGATTTGAGAGATCGATGATATTTGTTTGTATAAAATATTTTCATTTATGTCAACTGAGATTTTGTGAATAACTCACAATCTTCTGTTGCCAGTGCTGAGAGCAATGTTTTGAATTCATGTTGTAGTTGCAATTTTGTTACAATTGTGACATTGTAGAAAATTGTGGACAAATGTGTCGGCATTTGCAGACGCAGAGACTGCAAAATAGTCGCAACCTGTTTTTTATAACATTGACTAGACGTGTAAGGTTTGATAACACATTTCAGAATAAAGTGAAACATGAGTCACAAGCTCATTGTCAAAGTTTTGTATATTCTATATTGAAGGGAAGTTTTTCTTTTATGACATGAATCAATTTAATTTGGTACTAAAATTTGGTTGAAGGCTTAGAGCATAATATTGTAATTTTAAATAGGTCCCTTTGTCTTGGTAGCTGAGTTGGGAAGATTGGGTGATCAGCTTGCATTTGGTTAGCACGTGATCTTTTTCACCAATGTTCTTTTTTTCTGGTTTGGGGGAAGGGTGGATATCCTATTAGTTACTCATCAAACAGAACTTTGGATATAGTCATGTAGATAAGTTGATTTTTCATTGCATTCATTGGAGGAATGCTAGGACTATGGGAAAGGAGTTAGTTATGACAGTTAAGATACCGATTAGTTTAGTTAAGCAGTTCATGAGTTAACTAAATAGGAGGATATAAGGGGAAATGAGTACTCATTGTCATTTATCAATTGTTCATTTTCTTTGTTAAAGCAAAATCCTTGGAGAGTTTCTCTTCTATTCATGTTCTTTTCATCCTCTTTTATAAAGAACTTCATTTTCTTTCTCATTTCAATTCTTGGTTCCTAACATGAAGCATTATAATTTTCCCAAATGTTTTGATGTAAAAATAATGCCTTTTTTTTAAGTACAGCCTTGGTAAAATACTTTCAGGTGTAAGACTGCATATGTTTATCCATCCTAAACCTTACTAGGTGGGAGCCATGTGCACTGTGTCACCCTTTTTATTAGAAGATATTGACATGATTTTCAATATCTTCAAAATATTGATTCTGTATATTTTCTTTTCACATGCTTATTTATAAATTCGTGTTGTCTTTTGCAGGTAATTGGCCTTCGGAAGATGTTCTTGCTCACTATTGCTTGTCACATGCAGATATATTCAGGTTTGAAAACTGCATAATTTTCTTGAAGATTTCATTTTGTATTTCTTAGCATATTTTAACTGTTATTTCTGCTACTTTTTGCTGGAATAATTTTTTTTGTCATTTGGTATGCATTTAAATTCTTGAAAACTGCGTAATTTTTCCTGAAGATTTCAATGTGTACTGCGTAACACATTTTAACTGTTATTTTTGTTACTTTTTGCTGGTATAATTTTTTTTTTTGTCATTTGGTATGCATTTAAATTCTTTTAGGTCTAAAAAGGTTATTGAGCTTGGTTCTGGCTATGGCTTGGCTGGATTTGTTATTGCAGCTGCTACAGGGGCATCCGAGGTTGTAATCACAGATGGAAATCCACAAGTAGTTGATTGTATCCTTTTGGTATAGTTTTGTAGGAGAATTAATTGTATTATTTCAGAGTTCAATATCTTTGCCAAAAATAGATGTGAAGAATGGTTTCATAGTGCCTTTTGGCTACTAATTTAAACAAATTTCCTCTTTCCTTTTAAACTTTTCTTCATAAACTAAGGGTCAGATGTCTTCTATATGTAAATTGAATTTGATAATACCTTTGATGCAATCATTAGTTGACTCGTTTCTTCCCTAAACCTTGTTTTAATTCATTTTGTAAGGGTTTATTGACTGCATTGTGATGTCTTCCTTTATCATGGTAAGAGGTATTAATGCTGTACCAGAGAGTGGGAGTTGACTAATTAGGTGACTTTGGTTGCAATTTTTTGATATTTTGTTGTGCTCTTCCTACTCATGACAATGGAAGTAATTAGATATTGTAAAAGCAAAGCTAGTATGTCACAACCTGGACAGGTTGGAAAAGTGATAGAAAACTTGGTGAGAGTTTCCTCATTCCTGCTGTTAATTGCTATCTTAATTTTTTTCTTAGCCAAAAGTTTGTTTTATACTAAGAGTAGTGATTAGCTTCTCGTTTCCTTTTGATTAGGGATGAGGAACTCTTTTCTAGGATGGGTACAAACAGATGTTTTTCTTTGCTGTAGAAAACAACATTTTGGATTTTAGTAATAATGACTATGACTTTATAGTATAATAACTATTAAATGGCTCATTTGAATGCTGACCCATGGTTCTTTTTGCCCAAGAAGTTGTGAGAAGTGTTCCAATAGATGGAAGAATAGAAGTGGAAGTAAGTATAAGAAGAGGAAAGATGTGCCAGGGATGAAGGAAGTCAAGGAACTTATTTATTCAATGCAGCATCTGTTCATAGATGAAAGGCTGCAAGAGGTAGAGAAGACCTGGGAACACGATAGAACATTAGGGATGGGAAGTGCAAAACGCACAACCTTCTAAAGACAGAAGCAATGAAGTAAACAAAATAGAAATGGCTAGTGTTTTGCCAGTTCGATTACTTTGTTAGTTTTTAACTATTTAATTCTACAATTTGAAGTTTATGCATAGTAATAGTTGAAAATATGAAATATTATTAACTATTGATTAGTGTAGTGTTTTCACCTTTTTATAGAGGATAATTACATCAGATGAAAAAAGGAAACTTATCCTGAAAAGGAAAGAAGTATAACAGTAATAAATTACCTAAATATAAGCTGAACTAAAATGGTAACAGAGTAATCATACTGAAAATAGTATGATTACAAGCTGTATAGGGAAACACATTAACTGCACAATCAAACCTATTAGCATTACTATTTCAGAGGATCAAATATAGATTTTATCCTCTTTTGACATCCTGTCAATACTCCCCCTGAAGCTGGCTTGAAGCTATCCTCCATGCACAACTGGTTATATTCTTAGGGTATTTCTTGGGTAATACTTTGGTTAAGATATCTATTGATTGTTCTGCAGTGGGAACATAACTAATACAAATTTGTCCCTTTTCTATCATGTAGGACTGGGTTGTGCGTAATAACGGCACTCATGGAGAATTGGAAACCTTCAATTCTTGTTGAACTTTTTCCACCCACAACTCCTCAAAATCCACATCTCTAAACTCCGCTTTTGCATTGTTTCTTGCTACAACACTTTGCTTCAATTCTCTAGCTGTGGAATAGCACAACAAATCTGCAATACTTATTACCCACAACCTAGTCCTACATGATAGGACCACACATGTCATCAACATGGAGTTTTCAGCATCCTAGATGGGATACTGAGATCATTATTGTTGAGCATGGGTCGCTCACTAGTGAGGTATCCAAGCTTTCATGATTGTACATTTCACAGATTGGGATTGATAGGTTCACGAAAACAGAGACAATAATAACACTCAGAGATGAATAAAAGTAGGCAAGGATTTTATTAGAAGCTGAATTTCTAAAGAAAACGAAAGAGGATACACTGAGGGAGACAATCCAATTGCCTTCCCAGCCCAACCCAAGTTCCTCACCAAAAAAATTCCCCCCTTCACGTATGGCTCCCCAACACAATAAGAAGGTCTGACACTCTCAGACCTTGCCTCCTATTCACTTTTTCACTCTCTGTGAGCAAGGCAGAACCGTTGCACTGAATCATTGGAAATATCTCGTGGTCCCCACGTTATGGGTTTCCACTTCCTTCTCTTGTAGACATTTTGTATATGCCTATTATGGCCCTCGATATTCTCATCTTTATCAGGGATCATTGGAGATAGTTCTACCAATTAAGCCGAAAGGAGGTGATTGGAAAAGAATGACTATTTCCAAAAGGGACCCTTTGCTTCATTTTGGAGGCTGTGGATTTTGATCATTGCTGATGGCTGAGGTCATGGCTGGAAATCAGAGGTGCAAAGGTCGTGCTTTGATACCAAAGTTGAAAATAGGAAATATTATTGACAATTAATATGTGTTGGGTTTCAACCTTTTTTATAAAGGAGAATTACATCAAGTAAAAGAAAGAAACTAAATCCTAGGAAAGAAAATATGCTTAATGAATTACCTAAAAGTAAGCTAAACAAAAATGGTATTAGAGTGACCATACAAAAAATAGTATAATCACTAGCTATATAGGGAAACAAATTATCTACCAATCAATCTTTATTAATAGAAATATTTCAGTGGATCAAATAGATTTAGTTCTCCTTTGTTCTCCGGTCCACACAATCAAACCCTAAATGAATTTTGATATGAATCAATGAACTGACTTATCGTATTATCTTGTACTGTTTAGGAAAAGTTCCTTGCCACATACCTAATCATACCACAAACCATGTAACACGGATAAAAATCTGAAATTCAGAACTGACGCACACACAATCTTATGTACTATTGTGGTCAACTCACAGCTCATGCACACTTAACGTATAATTCAGGTTTTTAAAATTATACTATGTTTGGGAAATTTAGAGTGCAAGAAATTGCCGAAATATATATAATGAAACTGATAACCATTTTAAGTGACTTCAAATTGGATGTTGTTGAATCAAGCGCTTTACCAATATTTCAAAAGCTATAGTTTACTTGACTTCTGTCATAAGATAATTGATGTCACTTATAATAATCTCTCCCTCAACAATTGTTCTATTGGGAATTGGACTTGTGGTCTTAGCTCTAATAATAATTGTTGGATTGAGCACTTACCACTTGGTCAAAAATTATAGTTGATAGTCAAAATGTGTGTAACTCTTTTTACTTAAGAGAGTAGCAATCCAAGTGCTTGTGACTTGGTCTACTTGACCTCTATCACAAGACAATTGATGTCACCTGCAACATATGTTTGCAAGCTCTATTCCTTTGTAGTGAGTATTTGAATGCATTGTTATACTGTCTCATCATGCATCAACCAAAGATTGAAAACTACTTGTGGGATTGTGTCATTGCATTTAAGGATTTTTTTTCAATATCTTGTTCTATAGAGAGATGCATGAAGGAAGAAGCTTGATTACACTCTAGGATTATGCATTCAGGGGAATGGTTGATAACAGTCTACTGTTATACTTCTAGGAGAGCTAGGTCTGGTGCTATAGTTAACATGATCAAAATGATCAGTCCTTCAAGGAGATTGGCCCTCCAGGGGGGAGGTATTTAAAAAGTGGTTAAGCTGGTTATTCATGTATATGATATTTTGGCACATTGCACTTAAGGATCAATAAATAAATGCAGCAGTGAAACCATTTATTGGCCCTGTTTTGATAAAATTTTCAATAATTAGTTGTAGGAAAAGAAAGTAAGAAGATAAAACACTTGTAAGAAAGTCAGTTAAATGACGTATGTTTATTCAACAAGTTAAAATTAACTCATATTTAAACTTTTATTGAGACTTTCTGTTAATTTCTCCTAAAGGTCATTTTAAATCATGTATATGTTAATTTTAATTTGTTAGAGAAACTTAATTCATTTACTATCTTATTTTCTTCTCTCTTTTAAGACCCTATGAAGTTCCAACAACTATCAACGTATAGATTTTTTTCTCAAAGAACCAATGAAGTCTATCGCTTCTACTTCTTGTTATGTTTCAGCGTCCTTTACTTCTTTTCGGGTTGAACACTGATTGTTTAACGTTTCCCACTTTGTACTAAATGTGATGTTTTTTCATAGTAATCAGCACAATATCTAATGCTCTTTCTCTAATTAAATATGCATGCGGCAATATCCGTTTTAGAATGTAATTGATATATTTTCTAGTTGAATAGCATTGCTCTTCCATGACCATCAGATACTCAGCGTAATATTGAAGCCAACTCTGGAGCATTTGGGGATACAGTTGTGAAGTCTATGACTCTTCACTGGAATCAGGAGGATATTACTAATTTAGCGGACACGTTTGATATCATCATTGCGAGTGATTGGTAAGATATTTGATATTTGGACTGCTTCATACTAGATTTGAATGAATTTTCCATCCTTAGATGAAAACATTATACCCGGTTCTTGTGACTGCTTATTGGAAACTGTCATTTCATGTCAATAGCATTTTTCTTAACCTATATAATTTGGATAAAGATCAGAGTCGGACAAAGGATTCAGCGTGAGGTAGTAGTCATAAGACACAATCTCTTATTTATTTGGTTGAAGCTTTTATTTATATATATAATAATCCAATTTTTGCATTCATGTATGTCAGTTGGAAAATGCTGTTACTTTTCTTTGTTTTCTTTTGCTAGCTTTTTATCATTTTCAATTTTTAAAGTTGAATATATGTTTAGATATCTATATTTATTCTTCAAGTGGGGGCAAAAGACAGTTATGTCTTGTACGAAATGCATCAGCAGATTCACATGCATGCAGCTTGACTCGCCTTTTCTTTTGGTCTGTATATGCTAGTGTTATCTTTATATTACGACATTGATTGTGTCACTTTGACAGCACTTTCTTTAAGGATTTCCACAGAGACCTTGCTCGTATTGTCAAACATTTATTATCAAAAGCAGGATCTTCTGAGGCCATATTTTTAAGTCCAAAAAGAGGCAACTCGTTGGACCTGTTCTTGGAGGTGGCCAAGGAAAATGGCTTACGTTTCAGTGTAACGGAGAACTATGACCAAGAAGTCTGGAAACGTCATGAGGGATTCTTGAGTGAAGACAGGGACTCTTGGCCCAGTTATGAGAAAGGTCACAGCTATCCACTCTTAATCAGAATTACCCTTTGAGCTTTCTTTCTTTTACGTATTCTCCTGGGGCCTCTTTCTGTTGTTGGTTGACTCTTAGACAATGTTCAAACCAATTCTGAGACAGGAATTGTCCTGATTCAGACACTAACCGGATTGCATGCTTTCATTGCGTAATACACTATTTTGTTGGTTGGGTCACATCTTCCGTAGTCAGCACTATTCTCATCCACGAAGGCTCAGATGAATTTGTATAGTGTGATTCAGCTCTAAAGTGCAGATTAGATTTTCGGTCCTTAAAGTATCCAAGATAGTTAATCCTTTTATTTTTGGGCTAATCCGCCAAGTCATTGCAACTAAAAGATAAAAAAAAAAGTAATTGAAAGTTCTGCGCCTGATAGATAATAGCGTGTCGGTAATAGTAGTGATTAAAATGTTTGCTCGACTGTGTCCCATTATTGATTAAAAAATGAGAGGTTAGATGAATCATGTGTGGGTTTGTTATGGTTTTATTATCTGTAATGGTATCTAGGATTTGCTATTGGTTTCTGCATGTGACTTTTGACAGAAAAAAAAAGCTTCCTTATCTTGGTTGAAGCATCACAGATGCAAGTGTAAAGCTTTAAGATGAGCAGTCCATTTGAGTGAAGAAAGCAACTCCACCAGTTGAATGAAGCTGCACTGTGTCAAAAGGTAGCAATTGGTTCAATTAAACTACAATTTAATCTAACAAGTGGATTCGAGGTTACTTTTCTCTTCTAACAGTAATGGGATATGCTTTGTCTTTGTAGTGAGATTTGTGTATGTACACCACAGGGATTCTTAGCCATTACGGAAACAACAATTAGTATTAATTCCCATTTATTGCGTTCTCGATTGGACTTGACTGAATGTCCCTTCTCAATTTCCTACTGCTTCTTAAAAAGGAATGATCTTGTACAAAAAACAAAGGGTGGGACTAGAGACAACCTCAAGACAGTTTCAGAGTCGGTTAGAATGGTTTATGGTAGATAAGTCCTATATTTAATCAGGTTTTTTTTAGTTCCTGTAAAACAAGGATGTTTCAATTTTCATTTTTAAAAGATAAAATAAAAATAAATTATTGTCCCTTTTATTTCTAAAATGAGATATTCTTTACCTTTCATAAAGTTAAGTAATCATTCCAAAAAAATGCAGTTACAAGAATAAAAGTCGTTTTCTTTTAAAAATTTGTTAAAATCTATGAAATATGTTTCAAGTCTCTTAGAGGTTTGGATATATCTTTGTTCAACACATTCCTTGATATGCAAGACTAAGTGGGCACATGTTGATGACCCGGTAACATGTAGAACATTGATAATCAGACAACCTAAGAATAGGATTAGGTTGTTTAAGAAATTTTACATCCCACTTTTAAAGTTACACATTACATACAAACCTCCATAAACACTTAAACAGATATCCTCTATACATATTTGTAACCATACCAGTATTTTGTAAATTAATATTTTGGTTGAATTTTAACAATGTGGTAAAATTGAAATTACGTGAAAGTTTTAGGGCGAAATGATTGAATGAGTGTGATACTTGTACTCTTAAGAAATTTATCCTAAAAATGTATTTAAGTTATAAAATATCTTAATTGTATATATTATTAGATTACTAGATTTTGTTCCGATGACATTATAAAGACTTTGTTTAATAATATATATATATATATATATATATATATATATATATATATATATATATGTATGTATGTATGTATGTATTCATTATTTTAAAAATGCTTTAAAATCTTAATCCAATAAAGCCCAACAATTTAGTTATTAGCATATATCAAGATTCTAGAACTTATGTTTTTTTCAAGAGTTATAACTTTAGGTTATGTTCTTTGAGAGGTTATGCATAATAAAGAGAGAGGGTTGTTCACACTATCTTTCGGTGTACAACTAAATATTTAAGAAAAAGTTGAAATTGGAAAGGAAACCAACAAAAAGAAATGGACTTTAATTGTCCTCTTATTTCTGGCCTAAAAGCCTACCTATAAAAGTGTGTTTATTTCTTAACTTTGTACTATATTGAGCATCATCTTTTACACAAACCCCACATTCATAAAAAAATCAATGGAACTTATACATGCAAACCCCAACTTCTTCATCACTGGAATGGTAATTTTTTTTTTTCAAAAAGAGAAGTTAACTACAAACTACATTCATGTCTGAAATTGCATATTTGTTTCCTTTCTAGATATATAACTACATTTATGTCTGAAATGTTCCCACATAGAACATAGAAAGCACTCCAAGCTAAAGCATTTCTCCATCATCTTTCATCTCATGCACATTTCACCAATAGAATGCCAAAGAATAAAAAGTTTTGGGATGTGTTGATTAGGCAAATTTGTTAAAGTAAGACATATAATGTACAAAAAAAAAAAAGAGAGAGAGGGAATATTTACATGCAAATAAAATTGAAGATGATGATGATGATGATAGTGATCCAATTGCAATATATGTGGGATCAATAAGTGTTAAATTAATCTGACGTATATTTGACTTTATCTATAATCATAACTTTATCTCTCAAAATAGTGTGCATTTGAAAGTAGCTTACTAATGAAGAAGTAGGAACAAGAATTTTCTTTATCACCATGCTATTCAATTTTCAATTTTCATTTTTTATGGGATTCAGTTTGTCAATTCTTGTTGATATACCAAACTTCATGACATCAAAATTTGTCCTCATTCAATTATAGAATCATTTTTGGCATGTTATTGACCCTTGTTTGCTGAGCAAAGAAAGATATGTTTTCTCTTTTTCTTTTTATCGAATTTTCTTTTATCTTTCTTTTCATTTCTAATTACATGCTATTGTCACCTTTTATTTTCTTTTCTTCCTTCTACCTAAAAAAAGACATCTATACTCTTTTTTCCCCGTTTTGTTATTCAATCGACTTAAACTATTTACAACAATATGAATAGAATTTAGAATATATACCTAAAGTCATTGGTTCAATATCTAGATCTTATAAAACTAACATTAAAAAAATAATGATGACAAATTTTAAGATCTTAGATCTTAAATAAAATCTTAAGTGAATAAAAATAATTATTTTTTCCATTAAGAAATAGGTTTTGTTTTATAGAAATACTTCACAATAATATATGTTTTAATGTTTTTTATATTGTGTAAATATCATATCATTAATGAAGTCTTATAATACCCTTACATTTGAAGAAAAGTAAAGATATGATCTTAAAAATAATATGGCACAATATAACTAAAAATAAATAAATCAAATCTTATAATATAATAAAACAAAAAATAAAAATAAAAAACTAAAAATATAATAATAAAAATTCAATATATTGTCACGTTACACCATTAAAGGAATGTTAACGTCAATTTAACGAATGAGCTAATATTGCATAATTTTAAACGATATTAAAACTCAATTGAGAAAAAAAATATTAAAAAATAATTGAATAATTGTCTTTAATATAAAGACCAAAGTATTAATTAAATCTATTTTTTAAATATATAAACTTTAAAGAAGGTTGAAAAATGATAACATAGTATCATTATAAGAATTTTTATAATTATCAATGAATTTTTATTTAAATTTGTCGATAAATCAAAATTATTGTCGAATTTTTTCTTTAATAACTAAACTATTGTTAGACTTTATAATAAATTAAGCGGCGAATTTTTTACCAAGTCTAATGAGATTTTTTATATATTAAGGGGAGATGGATGATAAAATGAAGGGAAGAAGAAAATGATGAGGAGGAAGAAAAGAAAGAGAAACTAGAGTTGTGGTGATAGTAGAGGCGCGATGACGTGACAGCGTTGGAAAGACACGAAGATGTGACGACAATGACAATCGAAATTGGAGGAAGAGTAAGAAGAGGAGGAAATGGATGAGGAGGAAGAAGGAGATGATGATGATGATGAGAAGACGTAGAAAAAAAAGAAAAAAAAATATTAACTTGATAAATATAAATTTATTTTGTATATTAACTTAATAACATTATAATAACATTATAACTTATTAACTATTTTTTTTTAATTTAAATAAGTACTCATTATAAAAGAGTTATTTAATCTTTTATTATTTTATTATTTTAGTAACTACTTTTTCGATAACTAATTATTACTTACAAATAATTATTTACAATAAAAAATTATATTTTAAAATTATCATTTTAGTAACTAATTTTTTGAATTCTAACTCATTATAAAAAAAAGTTATTTAATCTTTTATCATTTAAGTAACCACTTCTTCGATAACTAATTATTACTTACACAATTTTACTTATAATACTTTTTATTTCAAGAATTAGAATTTATTTTATCTATAATTATATCTATGATTATATACACCTTTTGTTTTTTCAATTTTATTCTTTTAATTAGTACTTTTAAAATTTAAATAATTCATACATATCTAAAAATGCTGCCATTACACAATGATATAATTTTTTTTATCTTGCATCTAGATGTCTATAAAATAAATGGGTCAAGTTAAAAAAAAAAAACTTCACAGATGACAAATGAATGTTCATTGTTATACTCTAATCTAATTACCCAAAATAAACCACTTACTTTTTATCTTTGATTTGAATCAAAACAAACCAATAAAAACTAATATTCACTAGTTTGGATATTCAACTTTACTCTCGAACTATACCATAAATTTTTTTATTATTTATTTTGCCTTTATTATTCTTTTAAATTTTGATTTTTGATTGGATTGGTAAATGAAAAGTTTATATATATATATATATATATATATAGTTTAATACTTTAAATTTTCATTATTAAGATAAACTTATGTAAAAAAAAAAAAATTATGTCTTCAACCGAACTTTCTAACTCTTTCATGGTGTGTTAGTTCGATCTATGTAATTGAATAATTTTGTATAGGAAAATGATACATCGAAAAAAAATCGACAAATTAATAAATAAAGTAAAAAATACTATTTTTATTACTTATTTTTATTAAAAAATAAAAAATTAATCTATTTTAATCCTATTTATAGAAAGTTTGTCAATTTTGTCAATTTTTTTTTTCAAAACCTCATTTTCCTTTTGTATAATATGTAGATGGGTCAAAATAATACCTAACGTCGAATCTAATGACGTAGTTGACCTAAAGAGAAGTTTGATTGGTCCTTCGGATTTATATGATATTTTCAATTCATTAGTCACTTAATTATTTGCCCTAAATCAGTTTCAAAACTTTAAAGGAGAACATATATGATGTGACTTAATCAACAATCAGAATTTACAAATTATAACTACATTATTTAATCTATATTTAGTAGTGGTGGATGACATCAATCATTTGATTACTTTCCTTTATGAAAAATATTTTTTATCCATTTTTTTATTTATTTTAGTATATGTTTAAAGAATGGGTATTTTTATTTAAGTTTTTATTAAAAAATTAGTTTTTTTATTAAATATTTAAATTATTTTTTTAATCTTAGAATAAATATTTTATTGTTTGATTTTATGATGAAGAGATAATTACTCTCATCTTTCTTTTTAATTTTGTTTTTGTTAGTATGTTTGGTACTCTTACATTTGTAGTAATGATTTATGCTTTTCTCTTATATTGTGGTATCTATATTTTCTAAAACGATTTAATTTAATTTTGCATATTAATATTAATATCGTTTATAGAATAATGAGCTCATATTTTTAATGTCCAATCCAAAAATAAAATGATAGAAATGATATTAAATGTTGACCTAAGTTTTTAAAAAATTTTAATGAGTAAAAAATAAATAAAAAAAAGACATTGAATTATTAATAAAAAGGGAAAAATATAATTAAGCTTTTTTTTCATCTTTAAGATGAAAAAAGTGAGTTAACTAATAAATTAGAAGATATTAATAAGAGAATAAAGAAATTTATCATTGAGTAGAAGATAATAAGACAAATATCAAAATGATACTATTCAATTGCGAACAAAATCAAATAACAAAATACTTAAATAAAAATAAGATTATATTTTAAACAAAAGAATGATTTTTTTTTAATAAAAATTCAATTAAAAGTATTCTTTAAAAAAACCACATAAGTGAATATAGGTATTCATATACACTTTACATTTATAATTGATTTCTTCTATTTTTTTTCTTTATTGATAGTTATTTTATTTGTTTAAATGCATCTTAATGGAGATGAAAATATGATATGGACATAAAAGGAAAAAAAATAGTTTTTTGACATTCACTATTTTATCAACATTCATTTAACAAGTACATCTTATAAAAAAATTATATTAAAATAATAATAATAATAATAATAAATAAAATATCATAATAAAATAATAATTTATTTAGTTGTAATTTGAGTATAATAGAAAAATAATGGTGTCAAACCATATATTTTCCTGGCTTTTGAATTTGTATAATTGTTTTATCTTTTAGTCTTTTATTGTTGTTTACCATTATATGAATATTGAATATAATGAAATATTGTTAATGATTATTTTATTAATATTATATATTTATAAGTATAAATTTTATGTTTTTTATATATTTTAATATTGCTTTTATGTTTTATTCTTTACTTATTGTAAATAGTAAATTATTATTTTTAATAGTTTATACTTAAAAAGGAATTTTTAATTATTTAATAAAGTCATTAGCATACTTACAAAATTCAAGATGAGCAAGAGTTTGTCATTCCACATAATAGATTAAGATATTCATGTTTTGCAAATAAGTGGAGATAATTGGATCCCCACTATGAAACAATTTTTCTAAAAATCTTCATTCTCTACATAAATATACATTACTTTGTGATTTTCCATGATAAAGCTCCACTTATTTTGAAACGGGTAATATATAATATAGTAATATAAACAAAGATACTGAATTTACTCCTTCTATCAATCCACCCATTCTAAGAAAATTAATTAATTTAATTATTAATATTAAATTTAAATTTATTAGTAATTTGTATGGTTGTTTAAAAATTACCTTAAATAGAACCTCAATTTCTGACCTGTTGCTTTTGGTCACCTAAGAAGTGAAAAGAATCTAGGTTTTGACTTCCTTTGTTGTTACATTTTTCACAAAAGTATTTGAAAACACATTATTCTAACAATAACTAATTATAATATCCTTCAACGTTTTTACACACTCATCTAATCAACCAGCTTTCCACATTCATCGATTATTGAGTACGTTAACATGCATCACAGCAAGAATCGGTGTTCATATTAACCACACCATTCTTTTCAAAAATTCTCTTCATTGATAGCATAGTGATTAAATACTTTATTTCGCACGTAGTAGATAAATTTATGTTTAATCACTAACCAAACAAATACACATTAGGAATGATTTTCACATTCCAATCTCTTATTTCAACTGATGCATTACTTAAAAATGGAAGTAACAGGTATTTCCATGAGGCATGACATGAGTGGTGCATGTGTGACCTTTTATCTTTTGATTCTTTTCTTTCTTTGTGAATGTGTTTCTGGTAATTCGTTACCAAGAGTGAGTCAGAAAAATGATAATCGACCTCAACTCCTACGTAATACTCCCACTACTACCATTTAATTTAAATCATCACTTTTCTCACATGTGGGCTGTCACTTTCATTTTGGAATCAACACCAACCAGACCAAAAAATAAAAAATGACACAACAAAATTATTAAAATGTTTGTAATTTACATGGATTTCAACAATCATCATGTATTTATACACCGATTAATATTGATCCTAGTTGCGTGTGTGTCCCTTAAAGAAGGAAGATATCGTTCTGAAAGGGACAGAGAGAGAGAGAGAGTCTATGAGACTAAATAGGAAAGAATGAAAGTGACAGAAAGAAAAAATGCAGAGTTGGAAGGTGAAAATGGTGTGGTTATGGTGGAGTCCCCTGTAGCCAAATTCGCTATCCATGAAGTAGTAGCTACTGCTGCCTGTTCCACTGATGATCCTGGCCCCGATTCCATCAAAGACTTCAAACTGCAAAATCCCAAATTTCATTTTTCATAACTCGCTTTTTAAACTTTTTTTCGATTATGAGAGGACTGTGAAATAGTAGTAGTACCTTGGAGAAGAAGAGGGACAAAATGTCACAGTGTAATCCGCGCCGGTGCACGTAAAAGTGCTGGTAGCATCATCAAACGCGTAGCTATAAGATTTCGGGCACGCGTTCTTAAAAATCTCCGAGTACATCGAAGGCGCGCACGCCGCCGGTGAATCAAACGCGCCGCTGCAGCAAAACTCCGGTTTCCCGAACGCGCGACACGCGCTCTGGCACGCGTCGCCGCCTTCCACCCTCAGCTCCGCCGGGCACCGTCGGTTCAGGTCCGCCCCGCAACCGGTGGTGGCGCACGAGCCGGAGCCGCCGCTGGATTCCACCATCATCGGGAGGTTGTAGCCGTCGACGAGGCTCACGTCGTAGTAGTCCGGAGACCCGGACCCGAGCGTGAACTCGGCGAGTGTGGCCGGCGGCGTGGCGCCGTTGCCGTTGCAGAGTACCTCACCGGAGCCGCAGTCGCCGGTGACGCAGGTTCCGTGGCCCGAGTCGTCGAACTGGCAACCGGTTCTGCCCCAGAAACGCCCCGACCAACCCGGTGGCGCGTCGAAGGTGCGCGTGCTTCCCCTTTTGAGCTCGAAACCTGATGTTCCGAGGTCTGGCTTTCCTAGAATCCCTGGCCACACTGTATGGTCGCACTTGTTGACGAATGTGAATGTTGTCGCTGAAACTGCCACCCCTGCATCATGCCGCAAATGTTGCGAAAACAGAGCAACCTTTGTCAGATAATTTACATATTGAAAACTAATGCAACCATTTACTTAATTTGAAATGGCATGTGTACCTATGAAAGCATGGATAAGTAGGAATACGATGGATTGATGAGATGAATGTGAGAAGGGATACATGGTTGGATTTAGAACAAAATGGGGTGATGGCAATGCTAGAAACTAAAAAAGTGAAGAAGAATGTGTAAGTGGTTAAGTGTTATGTTATGATCACTCTCTTTTGTGTGTTGAAAGAGCCAAGAAGGAATGGAGTTGGGGGAATCTTAATGCTAGCTCATGGGTTCATATATATATATATAAGATGAACGAAGGGAAAAGGTGACATGAACTTTCCATCTCACCTACCCATCTTTATGTTTATTTGCTATTTTTCTCATCTTTCTGTTTATTTCTTAATTTTTGTATTAGTTAGTGGCTTCACGTTATAGTGAGAGAAATAACTTCTATTATAAAAGTATAACCCAATTGGGGTATTAGATAAAGTGACATGATCATTTAATTAGTAAAAACAGTTATAAAATCTATCTATCTGCCTAAGAACTGAAAACTAATAAAATCGATCTAATTATAAAGTATTTAACAGCGTATTATTCTATAAAAATAACTATAGATATAATATGTTTATTTTTTAGCATCATATAATAGTGAAATTATATTATAATATTAAAAATCAAACTCAGTTAGATCATTGTGATAATGAGTGTGATTTTAAAATAAAAGAAGTTAAACAGTTGGTGTTAGTTAAAAAAGTATGGTGATTGTAAATGGGTTGGTAGTGGATGAGGTTACTAAATATGGTCATAGTTGTTGAAGTGACTTGTATACCCCATGTTTCCATACACACACGGTTAGGTATTCCAATGAGCCACTAAACTTTTCTTAAGTGCCTTTTATTCTACAAAATTATATCTAATTCAAATTTGGCTTAAAGTGTGATCATTTATGTTTAAATATGCTATTTTATAAATACCTTTATAGTAACAATTAATTTAAATTTGCATTCAAAATAAAAATTTTACTTCTTTCACTAAAAGTTAATTTTAAAGTTTTAAAGTTTTTTTTTTTCTAAAACAGATACACATTCATTAGGCATATCTCACACTAAAATAACTATCAGTAATATGTTATCACTTATCTTTCCATATAACTTTTACATTTTCAGTTACTATTGCATTCGTGTTTATATTATTTTTTCTGGGAACTCTTTTCCTATGACTATTTTCTGAAAACTCTTATTATTTCATCTTTATTATTATTTTTTTTAAACTCTTACTACGTTTTTGTGAAAAAAATTATACACAGAAATTGAATTTTACTTTCTATTATTTTATTATTTTGTTTTACATTTAAAGACTTATTTTTCTCTTTAAAGGATGTTATATATATATATATATATATATATATATATATATATATATATATATATTTATATTTATATTAATAAAAAAAAAAAAAAAAAAATATATAAAAATATATTAATATCCCATATTACATCCACTTCTATACTCATTTATAAGTATAAGAAAGAAAGATGGTTTGAATGTGTATCTTATTATGCATTAGAGATGGATATTTGTACATAATCTAAAAAAAAGTATGTAATTATGTTATGCATAATTACAAAATATTTGTTAATCCTATTTACAGATATTTGATTAGCATAACATTTATAATTGACTTAATTAATGGAGAATAATATTTTTCTATCACACCCGTTAGTCGAAGCAGGAGGTTTACGGACACACTAAGATTGGTATGAAAATCATAAAAAATAACCTGAAGTAGGTCTTTGGTGAAAATGCCAGCTATTTGATGGTAGGAAAGTACATGAAGAACTTGTGCTTGACCTCATGCTACCTTTTCCCAAACAAAGTGAATATTCACCTCGATATGTTCTGTACGCTGATGCTGCACATGATTATCAGATAGATAAATGACACTAACATTATCGCAGTACATCAAAGTAGCCTGAAGGAGAAGAAAATGAAACTCCAAAAGAAGATTGCGTAGCCAACAAGATTCAGAGACAACATTGACAACACCTCTGTATTCAGCCTTTGTATTAGAACAATAGAAAGTATGTTGACGCTTTGAAGACTAGAATATGATTAGGTTGTCACCAAATATAAAATGTAAGTTCAAATTATTAAGTTAAAACATTTTATAAGATATAACATCTTTTACAAAATTTAAATAAAGTTACAAAATGATTGACATTTAATCAACTTGCCTTCCTACATAAAATAAAGTAATATCTCAATCTTTGAGGAACAATTTAATCTATAAAAGTGATGTATTTTTTCTCTATATTTTTATAACATCTTTTGATAGTTATTGATAGTCTACAAATTTTTGAAAAATAAATATTTGCTTGTAAACACTAAAAGATGTATAATTTAAACTCTAAACTATATATTGTCCAAAGATATACAATATATCGTCTACCAAAACATATAATAGAGTGCAAAGTGTCCTATTAAGTCTTTAAATATCTTAAAATAATTGTATTTATACATTTCTCATCAAAATATAATTTAAAACCTCTATTCCTATAATTATACTAATAAGTATTTATTCTTTAACATTTATTTTTTTCATGTTCACCATAATTTTTTCCGTGAAACTCAGTATTTTTATAGTTCCATTTCTTATCTAAAATATTATAAGAAAATAATTAAATAACAATCAATTTTAAATATTAAAAATAATTAATTATTGTGTTGATTAATTTAGATATTATTTTATAAACTAAAAATTATTATTATCTAATAGTTATCTAAGATTTTAGTTATCAAGAAATTAATATTTAAATTTGTCTTTAATTTTAAATTAGAAACTAATTAAAAATTAATAATAGTAAGTAACTGAATTAAGAGTATAATTATTAGTAACTATTATTATTAGCTAACATGATATGCATTTCCAGTAATTATTTTTTAACCTCTTAATCTCAATAGTTATCATTTCAGGTAATGCATCTGGTTGATTAACCGAAAAAATCTTGATGCACCGAGTACACTTAACCTTAGAACAATCATAATATTTCCTATTTGACCGGACGATTTATCACAATAGAATTTGCTAGGACAATTAGTCTAAGAAAACTTCATGCATTTCTACACAATGAGTTAAACAAATATTTATATATTTTTTTCTTTTTTAGAGTAATTATTTTATAAAATATTTAGAATGTTTAATAACAAAATATATTGAAAAATTAATTTAACAAATTAAAATTTTACGAAGGGACTTAATTACTTAAAATAAAAAAATTTAAAGTTCACTTAAAAGCATAAGAATTTTAAAATAATTATAATCTCTTCTTTCTTAAATCCATATTTCATTTTTAGTATTTTCTTTTTGGATTACCATGGATGATATTGTCCACTTAACTCTTGTCGAAACATTATTCGCTAGGCTTAAAACTCACTTTTATGTTATACTAAAATTCATACAAATTATTATCCATGTTTTCAAGGTGACAATATCTTTCTGTTTTCTTTAGTATACGTAATTATGTACATAAAATCATTTTTTATCAGCATTCACGGTCTTGAATATGGCATTCAGTTCAATCAAATAGAATAAATTATACATCTAATCTTTTATTTGGTTTCTCTGATTTTGGAAATGTTAGGAGTAAATTGTTAATATGTAAAGTTAAAATGTTACAAAGCACATAGTTAATTAATAATTTAAAATAAGAAACACTGATTAAATAATATTATAATTAAAAACGACTTCATTAAAATTGAGCTGGAGGGTAGAGATTCCTTTTCTTTGGCTTTTTAAAAAAAGGTAGGAGATTTTACCAATAAAATTGATTTGATAGAGTAAAAGAAAGATGAGCTATTTCTTTCATCGACCCTGTATTTCTTAAAGCATTTTTTTTTCTTTTAAATCACATGAAAAATAACTTTTTTTGACTCTTTTTTTTTTCCTTTTTGAAACGATTGAACAGCACTTTCCATTTTGAGAAAAACAATATTCCAAATACTTGTTAGTTGGCAGAAAAAGAAAGTGATGAGAGGGAAAAAAAGTTTAATTGAATGAGAAATATTATGAAAAACCAACACTGTGGTGTTGACATATAATTGGTAGGGCGGCATGAAAATGCAGCACGTGTCGACGAAAAGATTTTTGTTGTGGTGCGTTCATGCAAAATAAAGAACCCTACGTGTCCATTTCATAATTAATTCCATCATCTTGACCTTACCTTGGAGAAGACAAGACAATTGCAATGGACATGCAACATCGTTTTATGTTGGTTGGTGCTAATTAGGTCACTTAATTTGGTTTTAAACTATAAATGGAAACTATAACATCCATTAGTATGTCATGTCAGCTACGTTTATGATCCACACATTCAAAGTCATTGTTTAACACTTGTCATTGCCAACCAAAAACCATGTTAATGAGTTTCCTAAATCGAATAAGAATGGATGGTAGCTCTTCATGTCGGCTTTGGCTTTCATTTTTATCTTTTAAAGCTCAATACGCTTTCCTTTTTGTCCTAAAATAAAAATATTTAACACAATTACGGTGAAAACTAAAGTTTAAATATTTCTTTCTTAACTTTTGAACATTTATATATTTCATTTGCTTCACATTATTGGTGGCATGCCGTATAAACAAGCATTTTTCAATATTAATTCTTGATAAGTGAACTTTATACTTATCCTAATATTAGGAAACTAATTTATAAGATAAAACTTCGTCTGACAGTCATAGTTAGAAATAACTGCTTTGGAGCGTTTGAGTTTCGTCATGATTTTGTCCTTAAAAGGCGTCTCAAAGGGTAGAAGGAAGTAGAAGTATTTAAATTTCGCTTGAACTCGACTCTTAAACAATATAGGACTTATTGGGTGTACAGGAACAAGATGACTCTCATATGATCTTAAGAAGTATACTTTAAGATACAACTTAACCCGAAAAATCGGTTTGTAATGTGAAGTTTGCACTCACATATATAAAGTAAATCTATCTTATCTCTAGTTGATGTGGACACTAGTTGATGTGCCAGTTACGTCAAATATATACATCTTGAGTATGTGATTAAACATTAATTGGTGATTCGATAGAAAATGGCAGGATAAACCCAACAAATAACAAATATTATTAAAATATACTTTATATAAACCTAATAAAATTAAAAAAAAAATTAAGCTTTTCTAATATTAATACTCAATAACTAAGTTTTATACTAACAAATGAATAGAATAGCGAATATCATAATTCACATTTTGCAAGTAAGAAGTTCTTTTCACTAATAGTGAATATGTTAATATATGGACGTTCTATTTAAGTATAAGTATTCATTATCTTATAAAAACTCATATCGTCTAACATTTTTATAGTTTGTTAGATTAGATATATATTTTATAAGAGTGGATCACATTAAGCCATTTTGCATTTAGCAGAAGCTTTATTCTCTATTTCCTATTGCACAACTGGGACCTCCATGATCCACTATTTAAGTTCAACGCGAACATTCCGTCAAAACAATAAAAAGTTAGACACTAACAAATCGAAAAAAATAAATACAAGAGAAATTCAGCTTTTTTGCATGCATATTAATTGGCTCTTCAACTACTTAAAAACAAAAGATAAGTTGTTTTATTTTGCGTCCACGTAAAAATATAGTTGCATAACAAAAAAAACAAAGATCATGCCCACAAATAGGGGAGCAAGACGAATATTGTGTTTGCCACTACATTCCCCTTAATGGTGTTAATAATGTGTACGACAATTCAAAGACAATATGTATTGAAATGTAAACATGTACCTATATATAGAGCAGCTATATTAATATTGAAAATTCTAGAGGGAAATTAATTATAAGGCACGTAATCAATCTCCGGTAAAATATGTTACTTAAATTTATATACAAAAAAATGTTCAGAAAAAAGGATGGGAAATGAAAATGAAATATAACCTTTAAACAATTAACCAAGGATTATAATGGTGGTGGTCAATAAAAAACAATATTGTACACATAATTAAAGTGAAAATATAGAAATAAAATCATAACAAATTCATTAATTGTCCAAAATATAGCACATGGAAGCAATTGAAATTGCACTCTTAAGATATATTAAAAATATAATTATCTTTGATATTTTACTAATGAAATTCTAATGGGCCAAAAGGTCCAATTATTAGATAGGTATGTTCTTAAATTGTTATCTTATTACTTTTTTCCCAAAAATCTCAATTTATTTCACTTACCATTAATAATTAATTATAAAAAATAAATCAGCTCGAAATTAAGGGCCATAAAAATATTAATTTATTAATGAAAATAGAAAACATCACCCCCCCAAATTCTGAAGGGAATTTATATGTTCACCAGGAAATTGGATTTGGGTTTTGAGTGACTTAATGGAAAATCAAACATAATGTTCTCTAATCTTATTAATGTAATACATCAACGTTAGGTATGTTGCCCTTAAAATAAAATAAAAAAAGTTAATTATCTTATTAGTGTTATGTTAAAATCACTATATTACAGAAATTTAAACCACTATTAATTTAAACGACACCTACATTCATCATATTTAAACCAATATATATATATATATATATATATATATATATATATATATATATATATATATATATATATTT
>Ga0214545_1003897_pt1 | contig 28226 bp, 11 predicted proteins | sample CNSS4metaG_FD_160064 | JGI IMG/M metagenome (GOLD analysis project Ga0214545, IMG submission 160064) | Root nodule microbial communities from cowpea collected in UCLA plant growth center, Los Angeles, California, USA - CNSS4 | ecosystem: Host-associated > Plants > Roots > Nodule | place: USA... | reverse complement strand
GGGAGTGGTTGGGTGATAACCCCTTGTGTCCAAACTCTGCAGAGTTTGGGAACCATCGCAGGTGCAAGCCACCAAGAGATCCGATGTCGCTTACATAATCCGGATATTGAGTCTAGAGTCATGTAAAGGTGTTGTGGTGGTCTATATGATTCTGGTGATAATGAGAAAGATTGCGTGGTTTCTGTTTATAATTGAACTGCATGATTCCTTAATCAGATTAGCTTACCCTTGCTTTTTGTGTTCCTGTCTTGTGTTGTATGTTTCCTTTTGCGATGATCACCTATTCGGTGGGAGCAGATGTGGTTGCAGTGTCAAAGGCACTTCTGGAGGATGAAGAGCCATCGTGTTAGTGTTGAAGAGGAGGTTTCCAGTGGGAGCTTTAGCAGTGGTCAGTAGTACAGAGTTTATTAGTTTATTTTAAGTGTATGAGTGATATATTTTTATAGTCATACCTTTTGTAAGATTGTATTAATATATTGGGTACACTGGATTATCTGTTTTGGAACTATGATGAAACTCCCTATTTTTATTAGTTTTAAGCTACTGAAATTGGGATGCTACAGGATGCAATTTTTTAGGAAAATTATTTGACATCAAGTGTACAATTAATTTGTTCAAAATTTGCAAAAGAACTTCAAAAAGTTTGGACACACAATTCAACTTCCCTTCTTTTCTTATGATTTAATATATTTTTATAAACACTTCAACACACTTGCCATTTGTTGTCCACCCAATTCTCATGCACCTTCTCTTAGAAAAATTTACGTAAAACTCGAATAAATTCTAATCTCATCATCATGATACTTTTAATAACAAACACATTATTGAAAGATGTTTTTCCAATAATTATAGAATCACTCATAATAAGTTTATTACTTTTCTATTCATCATGAAAAATTCTATATCTTCTTTGAAAATATTCCCCTCTTTAACTTAATCATTCTCTCGCTATCATAAATAGAAAATAAATTGGAAACGTGTCAATTAATCTCACTGTTTCTATATTTTTTTTACTTTTTTACTTTTGAATTTATTGATTAGATTTTCATTCACCAGAATTGAATTAATACAGAATAAGAATTTATAGATTTCTTTACCATGCCAATTTTTAAATCTCATCATTCATTCTTATCGCATACAAAATAAATTCTCGAAAGACAAATTCATAATTTGCTAATTAGATTTTCATTCACTAAAATTGAATTGATATAGAATAAGAATGTATAGATTTCTTCATCTATGCCAACCATTTTTTTCTAAAATCTCATCCTTCTTATCGCATACAAAATAATTTTTCGTAAGACAAACCTATATATTTTTTCCATAATCAAATTTAGAAACTAAAGATTTTTTTTCAGCTATTTATTCAGTGAACACTTTGAACAAAGTTCCTATCTTGTAAAAACTCTTCTACCTTTCATAAAAAAAAAAAAAAATAACGAAACTTCATCATTCTTATCACATATAAAATAATCTCTACAAAATTATTTCTTTTCCCAATAATCCACCTTACACCTTAAACATCATCTACTCATTATCTTTGTTTCATCTATTGGTTACACACTTTAAAAATGTCCCTATCTTCTAAAAACTAATTTACCTTTTATCGAAAACCATCGAAAATATATCCTTCTATTTCATTGCCTAATTTTCTCAAAAACTTTGGGAGCTATCATTTTTTAAAATGTGTAATGAAAGAAGAACTGCATCTGTTTCTAGAAGTATCAAACAACGTTGGGAAGAAAAATAGACAAAAAAAAATGTATTTATTGTCGTATTAGTGCCATTAAATAATGGTTGAAATTCCTTTAGTGGGTAACATTCAAATTTACACGGCTTGACCAATTTGTACGCTGTATGAACTGGGAATGCATTATTTAATATATTTTTTAAAAGTCTTAGAACAAGTTGTCTTTTTTATTACGCATAATAGTAGAATCAATCCAAAATCTCTATCATGGGTCCATTTTTTCTAAACGCGTTGTTAAAAAAATGGAAGCTTTTGAATAAAGAAACGAGAATTCCCAGCACATAGTTACATGCAACAACAAAGGGGGAAAATTGACCAAAAAAGGAAGAATGAAGAGAATGTAATACAAGGAATAATATTGAATTTCATCAATAATGGTAATAATTACAGCACAAAAATTCTGAATTTTTCTCTGATATGGCCACCATAACAGTAAGAGAAAAAAAAAAACAAATAAAAATCAATGAATCATGTATGTGATGCCCAGAGCCACCAGCATAAGAATGTAAGCAATTCCTTGATCAATTGTGGTGCCTGTGACAATCAAAAACAAACCCAGATTAACAAATTGCAAAAAGAGAACATAAAAAGGAGAAATTTTAGAACTTTATGTAAATCGAGGAAAACTGAAAGAGAAAAAAGGTGAAAGAACAAGAAGAAGAAGGTAAAGTTATGAACTTACCATCACTGGTAGGAGAAGGTGCTGGAGAAGGCAAATCCTGGGCGTGACCCAAATGAGAGATTGCGATGAACAACAAAGTGAGAAGTGGGAAGGCGACAAAGTTCAGAGTTTTCATTCTTTTTTTTTTTCCGGGAAAATGAAGCGAGAAAACTGTGGAAAAGTTGAGAAAATAAAAGGGTATCTGACAAAATGTGTTTTGGAGGAAGAGAATGGTGTGTGGTATTTATAAGAGTGAAAGAAGAGAAGAAAGAAGAAACGAAGAAACGAGGATTGTGTTCATGCGTGGCGTCTACCAGAAACTTCAACGAAAGGAATACAGAGTGAGTTTCAAAACGTGGCAGCTTGTTTCGACTCGGTTTATTATTAAGATGTGGTTAAATAGTCGGTATAATAAAAATATTAATATATTTTATTTTTAATATAATAAAAAATTAAATATGTTTTTTTTTTAACTTGATACAAAATTTTAATTTATTCTTATAGGAAACTTTGATATATTTTAATTATTAAATTTATAAAATAAATAATATGATATTTTTAATTTAATTTCGCTAAATTTTTAATATATCAAACATATTTAAGAACTTAAAATATTTGAGTTGTTTAACTTAAATAATAGTTTAAAATGTTATTAATAATTAAAAAAGTTTTAATAAAATTTACGTTATTAAAAATACTATATTTATTTAAATTTGTGAGTAAAATATATGAAAATTTAAAAAATAAATAAGTTGTGATTTTGCTTCGAAAAATTTATAAAAACATATTTAACTTAGTATAAAGAATTAATGTTGTTAATTTTGTGTAATTTTTTTTATTGACAAAATTATTGAATATGTGTTTTTTAATAATTATAATGTTATTTATTAAAATGAAATTAACATTAAAATCTAACAAATATTTAAGAAAAATTAAAATTTTAAATTTATATAAAGTATAATATATTTCTTTAAAATTAATTACATAATAATATTAATTTTTTTTTATTTAATAAAAAAAATATAGTAATTGTAAAAATTATCAATATTAAATTATTTTATTTATTAATAAAAATTAAATAAAATTAACGATTTCATATTAATATGGTATTTTTTATTATATTATAAATAATAATATATCAATATTTATTTAACTCAATCTACTACTTATTCTAAAATATTTGTATTACAAATCTTAACAAATAAAGATGTTTTTAATTTATGAAAAATGTGACGGTATTATACGTAATATGAAATCAATAGTTATTATCTGATAGTTTTACATTTGTGTGTAACTCTTTTTTTGTTTTAAGAGTTTGAATTTTCATAAACAACCACCAAAAACAGAAACCAAAGTGTTCTAGAATATGTTTCACTTATTCTTTTTCTATTATATCTTCAATGTGTTAACGTGAAGAAAAAATATTCAACCTTTGAATAGTAGTTATCACACTAACTCCGTGCAAATTACTTTATTAATTGTAGTTTAAGTGATTTGAAAGTTTGTTTCATTTTGATTTAACAAAATTTATAAACATTTTTTAAAAAGAAAAATAGAAAAAGGAAAATGTATACTTTTTTTAGTGATTTAATATTAAAAAAAAATATATATATATATATATATATATATATATATATATATATATATATATATATTATACTTTATAATTTCATTTATTTTATAATGCTTATATTTAAAACAGATTTTAATTAGATGGTAGCATAAGTTGAATCAACCGTGAATGAAAATTAAACCTTGATATTTTCATGTATTGAAGTAAGAAAAAAAAATATATTAACACGTTTTTCTCGGTTCAAACAAAATAATTTTAGACAGATTTTAGTATTTTATTTTATTTTCATTCAACAAATCTTATTAATTAACGGGACATTTAATATAAAACGATTTTACTTCTAAAGGAAAACTTATTATTTTTGTAAGGAGAATTATTGAGTTCAATAGTCTTTAACAAGTATTTAAATATACGTGTTTATTTGTGAATTTAGTTATTGCAAGCATGTTAAGTTTTAATTGTGTCATTTACTATATGTTTATTAATTGCATTTATGATTTTTTTTTAAATAGTAATAATAATTAAAGGAAAATATTAATTGTATTAATTATTAGTGTACATATTTAATAGTGCTTAAATATTATGTATAAATCGGCATTATATGTGTATAGCGTGATACTAAAAAAATATTTAAGTCATCAAGAACTATTTTCATTAATAAGATGCAATTTGAAGACTAATTAAATGATATTAAAATTACGTGCTTGGTCATTTGATAAGCATCTTTATTATAAGAATTAATACGTTTTTTTAATTATTTTTAAGGAAATAACTATTTCTTTAAAATATTGACAAACTAAATAATTACCTTTTCACTTGTTTTGAAAATACAATATGAAATTGCGATAGTCAAAGGTGATGTGCGGAGAGAGGCATGTCAAACTAAAACTTAGAAAAGTCAAAGAACCGTTGAGCTTTGACTATGAGATATTTCGGAAAAAAAGAGTCAATTTAGTTTGTAAAAGTATTATTATCTTTTTAAATATAGTCTGTAAATTAAATATAAGTAGTTTGTGAAATATTCAGAATTATATGGTTATTGAGATTAAATTAATAAATTTTAAAAACTTTGATGACTATTTATATAATTATATTATTTTGAAAACTATTTTAAAAAGAGAGTAATACTTAAAGGACCATTGAAAATTTATTGACAAAACTTATATTTATTTAAAAAGCGAAATAGATGAATATTTGAATATATGATTCAAGTTTATTGTTTCTCAAACATGGTTAGCACATAAGATTTATTATCAATTTTTTTTTCTTACTGTAACGAGATTTTAAAAACATTATAAAAATGTTACACTTAGACAATAAAATAATAAAAGTATATTTTATCGTCTTATCTTTGTTTTTTTTTTCTTATGAAGAAAAAGTTATAAAACTCTTTAAACTATTTGTAGATGACTAGAATTTTTATAGTATAAATGTGATGGTTGTGGATGTGTTTGAATTACAATTACTAACAACTACATTCAACTCAATCCAACCCCCTCCATTATTTTTCCATATTCATTTAAATGAGTAAAACTTCACAAATTTTCTAAGGAATTTCCAAATACACAATAAATGTATATACAAATTTACTTTAGATGTTTACAAAATTGTTTTCTAGAAAGAAAGAAAAAAGAATTTAGCTGAATTGGCACATATGAATATATTTAATTTCTAGTCGTCTACGTCAGAAGTTTATTGAAGTAGAAAAGAAATATTACTTTTAGATATTATTTTTCAATTATTAACAAAATTAATACACATCTAATCAGATTTATTTTAATAACTTAGGGTTATTTTAGTCTATCCCAAATTTAATTTCAAATTCCAACTCAAATTCGTCCCTAATGCTTTAACTGTAATCTCTAAAAATTAAATTCTGGGTTTTTCCTTCAAATTGAACTAACGTAGATCAAATAGTTCTTCAAGAATTTTAATGTGTCCTTTATGGTAGTTTTGGTCAGAAAATACATTTTTAAGAAATATTTTCATTTAATTATAATATCTTTTTTTATAAATTTCACATTTCTTAAATTAATTTATAATATATAAGTGAGACAACCATACAAGTTAAATGGGTAAAAAAGAGTTAAACTTCAATTCATTCTCTAATATGATATATCAAAATTTATTCTAATATTTATCATATCATTCACTATAAAATTGTTATCCGATTAACTACAAATATCTAATTTTATATTAGAGTGATTCATTTTTCGAAGGTGTGTTGAAAATCTTAGAGAGACAGAAATTAATTTAAAATATAGGTGGGAGATGTCAATTTTTTACATTGTGATGAAAATGAAATAAACTTAATTGACTTCTTAATAATTTTTAAAATTAATTCATTTAAACTAGTACTAATGAGAAGAAAATGATCAAACATTGATTTAACCATTTTATGAGCCATTACCAATTATGATGAAAGGAAGAAAAAAATGTAAACTTTGAAAGGGAGAGAATAACACATCAGACTTTGCCAAAATCATTTTGGTATAATGTGGCATTTTCTTTTACATTAATGGTAACATAACATTCTAGCAATGAACAAATATATTCCTTTTCCATTGATGAACAACTATTGAATTCAAAGGTGGATGAAATATTGTAAATTGTATCATATCTTGATCAGGAATAGCATCATTATCAAATGAATCATTTGTATAATAATTTATTTTAGGCAAAATACGACCCTTTTGACAATGACAATAAAATTTTACGTTTGTGTTAAAAATGACTAAGATGAGATTTGCATGGTATGGGAATGGGAAGCTTCGTTCATGATTTTGGGTTTTGACACGTACGTCAATGTCACAAGTCTCTATATTATAAACAACATACAATAAATCAATCAGGCTAAGAATTCGACAAGAAAAGGAATATTCCCTATTTTCATAAGCATTCCAGAATATAATCCACTTACAATAAATTTTTTGACGCTTAAATCAGTAAAAAAATAAAATAAAGATATCTTTTAAAATAAGTAAGGAAGTATGAAAATGCTCAAGTAATGTAATATCTAATCGACCTTCTTTTATAATGCATATAAATTCATGTGACTCTTTGAATAAAGTTATGAGTGAAACTAGCATATTTTGCGATAAAAGGAAAAGAAAAAATGCATCGTGTTAATCGAGTATAAGGGATGTGACATAAACCATATAGTTTATTTGAAATCAATATTTTGAAAGTGGATTGAATGAGGCAACTTCATTGATATCACAGAAGAAGCAGAGGCACTGAATAGAGCCACGTGGAAGCAGCAAAGACAGATGCCAAAAGAGACAACATGGTTACACAAAAACATCCTCAAAACAAAACCTGTGAGTGCTTCTTACGATGCCAAACACCCAACCCTTTACTTTCCCTTTCTTTTCTTCTTCCACAATGCCATATTCCCCCTCAGATTCTTTTCTTTTTCAACCCTAAACTTCAAAAGTGAGCCACATAATATATATAATGTGTCGTAGCCACTACTGAGAAAAAGTTTGAAGGCACAGAGAAGAATCAATGTGTCACCCTGGAGTTCCTTTTCTCAACAGAGAAGGCTTCATGCTGCACAGAAGATGGGTTTTGTCAGCGGTGGCAAGGCAGGCTCATGATGGTGGTGGCAGCTCCGGAGAGGGTGGTGGTTCTGCGAAGCGATGCGCGTGCTCGCCGTCGCAGCATCCGGGGTCATTCCGGTGCCGATTGCATCACGGCGAGTATGTATGGCGTGGTAGAGCTATTAAGTAGTTGGATGTAGTTAATATTAAGAGTTTATATGCATGCATGTAAATAAATAATCCATCTTTCTTCTTTCGTGATGAATGATGAAAGAATTTGAGATCAACGTTGGAGCTGCTTGCATTTGTGGTGAATGATAATGAAAAATTTGTGACTTTCTTTGCTTCTTCTGTGCCACTTAATGCAAGTTTTATTCGTCATATAACTACAGCTTTGGATTAAAAAAAAATGTTGCATTAACTCTGAATTTTGAAGGTGACTCTAAGTCTACTCTATCCCTCCATGTTATATTCATAATCTATGAATCATACTGTATCATCTTGTACTCAGGGATTATTATCATTGGATAAATATCAGAATAGAGACCAAATTCAAAATTGACGAAGGTATAGTTATAGGTTCATCCATTAGGTCTTGATTAAGGGAATTGACACTATATCCATCTCAAATACACAGATATATCTTTGATTGACTCAATCTACTGGTCGCAATGTGTAATTCGTTTACAGATTATGCATTATTTAGGAGCAAGATCGCAGAAGGAATTGCAGAAGAATTTCATCTTTTTGATTGTGAATATAATATAATATCATGAAGGCTTTCATCGAGGGTGAGAATAAAAGAGAGATCAAAAGCACCCAATCTTTGAAGTACGATGGAAGAAAGCAAGGATTATATCCTTGGTCTAGGTTCCCTCTAAAACTAGGCATGTGTCCTATAAATCTACTAGAAGAACCCGTTGAGAACAGAATATTTGTTAGAACAGAGACCGCTACCAGAAATTTGATGCTACCCACTAACCTCTGATGACGACATTCCACCAAGAAATTGAAGTTGAAAACCAATATGGCTACTTTAATACGATACCGTGGTAGGACCCCGTGCCTACGATCAAAGAGGGGCCTCTTTGCCCACATTTGACAGTAAAATCAGAAAAGAACACAAATGTCCAGGAATTTCAACAGCATCAACCGAGCCTTATCAATAAACTCTTGTCTCACAGTAAAAATTGCCATAACTAAATAAAATCGTCCATGTGCACTGCAGAAATATGTTAGCGCCGCATTTAAAAGGAGAAGAAAAATAACATTATGAGGGAAGATATATTTTTATTTCTGAACTACTAGATTGACAAACTCCCAGATAGCATTTTCATTAAATTATTAACTCATAGATGGGTTAAATACAAAATACAAGTTGTCTCTAGTTAATCGTTATTTACAAGGGTGTGGAACCATATACAGATTATACAGCACGCTAACAGCAATGTAACGAATACGACGACAACCACCACCAGAGTATAGATAAAGCATGCTAAAGATTAATACCGCATCATATATCACCAGCTTCAATATCTGCGCTCTGATCCAGCGGATCACCCAATGACTGAAGCAAATGAATAACGCATTAGTAAGTTCTATATTAAATTAAGATATGCTTAATTACAAGATTTGAGAAATATGAAACAAGACCTAATGAGCCAGAAGGCCTGCATAACTAAACCTTGAAAAATTGAAAGTACCAAACGAGAAGCTCATACTATAATTTAGTTCAACCTTAAACTTTTGAAACTGTGTAAAAGCAACAGTAACAGTAAATAAAGATGATTGGTATGGTACCGAGGGTAAATTCTATTAAAAACTCAATACCCCAGTAGAGTACTCCAGGATTTAAGAAACATGGATAATTTTAACAGCAAACCGCTCTTAGGCTGACAGATATTGTCTCAAACTCTACCTACCGAGGGTAAATTCTATTAGAAACTCAATACCCCAGTAGAGTACTTCAGGATTTAAGAAACATTGATAATTTTTACAGCAAACCGCTCCTAGGCTGACAGATATTGACTCACTCTATCTAAAAATGAAAAATACCAATTTCAGTCTAAAAGGCAGAAAACGGATATCCTTTGAAGTTTCCAGTATTATATTACGGAGGATTGCATAGAGCCACAGGAAAAGAATAGTTTTATGATAATGTTTCACTAGCAAAAGCATGCAGCTAGAAAACCAATAGATTTAACAAGTGAAATAAGACTAACTAAACAAAGGCAGAAATATTGTAACATAAGCAATTTATAAAAAAAAAGGCCCTATACTGCAACCCAAGCAATTTATAAAAAAAAAATGAGAATCCTTAAGTGAAAATGAGGCGAGGCGATCAATGATCACAGTTTTGCATATAGGAGAACACTGTAATCTCTACGTCCTTTGTTTGGTGGTTTGAACTTCTCTTTCAAAAACACTGCATATATAATTGAAGCAGCCTTCTATGGAAAAAAAACATGATAATTTAAGTTTAATCTGAGCAGTTTCTCAAACTTTCTTTTTCTTTGCTGGGCATTAGAAAATAATTAAAGCACAACAGCTAAGCTACAGAAGATCTCTATGGCAAGAGTGTAAGAGACGTGCTCTCAAGTCATAAGTTAATATATAGCTGCTATGCACATATATGAAGTGAACACATTTATTTGATACCTTTCGCTTGTTTGAATTTTCAGAAACTTACAGGAGAAAGGCAGGCAACAATTCAAAGAAAAATTACACACACGACTCCAAGTGTCCACCCTTTTCTAAGTTGTGTTCATGTAAACGAGCTAGAGCCTGTGGCTGGTTCAAATTTCAAATACATAAAAAGTGCCTACCAAGTTTATGCAGCTTCTAATAAAATACAGAAGAGGGACTGTCGAATATTGCCTCTCTTTCTCCACACTGACTTTGAGTTGGGTTTTAACTCTCTTGACAAATAAAGGTGCCTGTGTAACCCCATCCCTCTAGGGTAGTAAGAGCAGACAAAGCGTTTGATAGTAAGCCAAACAGAACTTAAATACTTGCTAAGAGTTGCACAAGGTATTAAAGAGACAAGTGCATTGCATTTGAACCTAAAAATTACTTGCTGGTTTATAAATCGGAATACGCATTCAATTCAGTAAAATATGGACAGGATCAACGGAACAATTTCTATCTATAGATGAAAAGGATCATTCCTGGGCTATGAATATGCAAAATTGTAAATGGTAGACTGATATGAGAAATGAAAATCCTCACCTTAGGATAGCAGTCTTGACGTACAATTCTCTGCTGGTTTATATTCACATAAACTTCGCATGACACCGTCGCCTAGATTAAGCATACAGTATTTAGATATAATGGAATCAAATAGGCAAAGCATGGACAATACTCGTGTCAATTTCCAGTAAATACAACACCCAGATAGCAAGATCAACCAAACAAATACAAGATTTTAAGCTTTACAGTTACAGAAAAACAATAGTGGTATTAACAGAATTTTACCACCAATTGTCTCGTACCCAATGCTAAAGTAAATAGACAATGCTACCCACAAACAAATTACACGAGGCTACGATTGAATTACATTCGGAGAAAAAATGTTCACCTTCATCCCCTGAAGCATCTTTCAAGTAAATTAAATGCAAAAGCTAAGTAATCCACTCATTGAGTCATGGGAAATTCTAATTAGTATGAAAAAAAAAATTGCCAAGTAACTAATCAGGTCTATCTCAAAAAAATGTAAAATCCTCCTACAAAATACTCCTGCTAGACGAAGAATGTTTTAAATGTTCTTAATGATTCCAACTCATTAGACACAGACACGTGTAATGTTTCATTGAATGCTTTCTTTATAGAACTCCCAAGATTTTATAGGGGAATACAATATTACACATATCATGTATTGTCCAACTTGTTTCTAAATTACTATTCAACCTATAATATAAAACTATGTTTAATTTCTGGACCAATACTGTAGTTCAATTTATACATTACAAACCATTCATAAATAATCATTAATAATATCACTTTTAACTTATTTAACATACAAGCTTATAATACTGTAAAAAAATGCATGTCTCTGTCTACTTTATTTACGATTAACCTAAATCAAAGAGTCTTTGAGGAGCCGATAAAGTGTGAATCAGTTTTCGAGTAAAAAAACAAAACCGAAATTGAATTCAAAGATTACTGGAATTACCTTCAAAGGAACAGTGAAGAAGAAAAGGCCCAACTTCCCTTCAACTCGCGACTCAGTGTCAAACGGAATTACACCCTTAGCGATATCTTCGAGAAGGTAGAACGCATCGTAGAGAACCTCAAACCCGTCGACGGTGAGCGTGGCGTCGACGTAGGAGGAGGCGCGCGCTCTGATGCGTACACCGTCTCCGGGGACGGAGACCAAGCCTATTGGGCGGCCACGGTAGCCAACGGAAACGGCGAGGGTGTCGTAGGATAAGGAGAAGAAGTCTCGATTGCGAACTTTGACCGTGAGGGAGAAGGAGAGGTCGAGAATGGGCTTCGGGTTGGTTCGGATCCCAATGCGGTTGAGCCCGATCCGCACGAGACGGACCTCCGGGTCGGAGGGGAAGATGAGGAAGGCTGCGCCGGCGACCAGGAGGAAGAAGAAGAGTGCGGAGGAGTAGAGAATACAGCGGCGGCGACGGCGTTGCAAACGAGGGCGGTAGGTGGGGAGGAGAACGACAACGTTTTGGGGGTAAGAACTAGGATTAGGGTAATGATAAGCGTAAGGATTAGGGTTAGGGTTTGAGGGAAGGGGCGAGTAAGAGACGAACTCGTCCTTCCCCGTCATCTTTCAAACTCAGCGATAATATCCAATGGTGATTTTTGGAGATAAACATATAAAACAAATTATACTATATAAACACGTTATCAAAATTATAATCTTTGCTTAACTTTAAACACATGAATTAAGACAGACTTATTTTATATGATTATGTGTTGGCACTTTCTAATTGGTGATTCGTACATTAGATGAGAACCACAAATATTATAATTTTTTTTTTTTTTTTTTTCAAAAACTTTCACAGTTATACCGATCCAAAAGTTATATGTTATAGATCACAGAGTTATTCACACACTTTAATCCGTTAATTCAATTAAACTCCTATGATTGCTTAACCTTAGTTTATGAAGAGAAAGTATTATGCATAATATTAAATTTAGCTAAATCCTAATGTACTTTTAGGAGTTTGTTAATTCTCAACTAATTTGAATTTATTGTAGACTAAACTTATAGTTTAATGATTAATCGTACAAAGTAACTTATTAGATAAAATAGGATAACAGATTTTTTTTGTCTTAAGTATTTATGTAAAATTATCATATTTGACATTTTAAACCATTTTAACTAAAGTAATATATATATATATATATAATATATATATATATATATATATTATTTTCTTTTTCATTTTTAAGTGTTTTGTTTCTATAGTAATCTCTAATTTCACCGGACAAATCAGACACAGACCATCGTTGGGACACAGGAGCCAAGGCTCCCCAATGTTTTTTAATTTTTTTTTATATATATTTATATATTTTTAAATTAAATTTAAATATTATTATACTATTTATATTAAGTTTGTATAAAAAATCATTCTCCCATCATTTTATTTATTTATATTTATTGTTTAAAATATAAAATAAAACACAACTCGTTAGATATTGATTAATAAAATGGATTAAGATTCTTTTTCTAACCATAATTCTTTTATAGTAATTAATTAAGAAAGTACGAGAATAAGAAAAAAATATAAAGAGATAATTTGAGATCGGAGAACATCAAAATTGAAAATGCATTATTAAAATATATTTTATGAATCAAAATTAATATTCTATTATAATTTATGTAGATTAAATTTACGATTATTTTATTACAATTTTTTTTAAATTAAGTTTTCATCAAATTAGAATATATTTTAATTATGATTTCATGAATTTATTTATAAAATTTACATGAATTTTAGTTATTATTTTTTAAATTATAAAATTTATAGATATTATATTTTCCTATGCATATGGTACAGTTTGCAGAATTTTATAAATGTATTTTGAATTGTTTTACAAACTCCAATTAAAAAATGAATTAGTTTAAGTAGAAGAAATGTAGAATTATGATTTCGGATCCTTTTTAACTTCAATTTTATTACACTTCCTGATGTAAGATAAATTCTATTTATGTTTTCTCGAGTGAAAATAAACTTTAAATTTATCTTTTAAATTTAAATTAAAAAATATTTTATTTTAATATATATATTTAATTTGATGGATTTTTTTAAATTGATCATTTTAATTATAAAACTATCTATAAAATAAATAAAATTATTTTTAATAAAGTTATAAAAATTATTTTTATTTATTTTTATAAGGAATGTTTTTTTACATGTGTTTTTTTATAGAATATTGTATAAATTGATTAAAAATAATCATAAAATTAACTCATATGTTACTATATCAACACATAACGCATCTATAAATTTATTTGTTAAAATTCAACAAATTTAAGAATTAACTTTGTTGTAACTAATAGCTTGATTTATAATTTGATAAAGTCCTTAAATACATCAAAAGTATCATTATAAAAATAGCTATTTCAATAAAATAAACACAATAATGACCATCACTTTATTCTAATGAGGGATAAGCAAGTTTTACCATCACTTTTACTTAACCTCAAACCAAACTATATACCAAATTTCCGTAATAATAAGGAACCTAGCGATATTCAAGTTGAAGAAAATAAATAACTTGAGATTATTAATAATGAATAAATCGATAAAATCTATATAGAATAATTGATATTAAAATTAAAGATTAAATGTATTATTTATCTCTAAATTATTATAAAAATATGTATTTTATTTTTAAATTAAATTATAAAGTATTTAATTTTTATATTTAACGAAAGTATATGTAAAATATTATTTTCAACAATGCATATGAATTAAAATATAACATTCATATGTCATTGTCACATGTTAAAAATTATATTTCATATGCTTTCGTAAAGTATAAAATTAAATTAAATACTTTATAATTTAATTTCAGGACACATCATATATTTAACTTTTAAATTTATGAAATATTAAGAAACTTTAATAAAATAATTGTATTATAAATACAAAACATAAATAAAACATAACATAATTATATGACATTGGTCTAAAAGGTGAAGATGAGAAAAGTTGGTCGTCTTAATGAAAATTTGAAAACAAACAAAATAAACAATGGAGAAATTGTGTATTAAATATATTGAGAGAGAAATTACTTTATAACGAATTGATAAAAAATAATGTCTAAAAGTGGATACAATTTTTTTAAGATATCGAAATATTTTCTCTATGATACATACGAAAAAACTAAGTGACCAACAAATTATTTAACTCAACAATAAATATTCACTTCCAAACATATAAATCAAATTTATGTGTGATTAACTACTGCTTCTTCCTTTTAGTTGAATTGTTAGAATTTTTTATTTATTTATGCGTTATTTCCGAAGTTTAAAATAATATTATTTTCTCATTCACTAATTATTGTTTTTTTATATAAATTCAATTAATCTAAGCATACATCATAATACAGAAACAGAAATGATAAAATATAAAATTTTAGAAAACATTTCATTACAATAAAGAAATAAATTATATATATATATATATATATATATATATATATATATAATATTATAAAACAGATAATAAAATAAAGGGAGTAGTATAAAATGTTTGATGTTTATTTACAAAAATAGGATAAAATATATTTTTCTTTGAATTTTAATTCAAGATTAGGATTTGTTTATTATTTATCTTAAAATTTTAAAAATAAATAGATATATTCATTTTAATTAAATTACATTTTAACTTTTTAAATATATTTTATATTATTATTTAAATTGTTTATACTATTTAACACACATTATTAATTTAATATTAATTACAAAATATATTTGATGTATCAACAAAGTTTAACATAGTTAAATTAAAATAAAAAATTTATTTATTTATTTTAAAAATTTGAGAATCAAAATATATTAAAATTTTAGGTAAAAATAAATTTTAATTTTGCATAAAAATTCATAAACTAAAAATATGATTCCCTTTACAAAATATAAGTATTAAATGTTGCTGTATTAAAATTAAAAACAGCTCAGTTTAGTTAAATTTATAAGTGTTTATACATTATTAAGGTGTAATTTGTTTTCAATTTAATATAATTACATTTTAAGTATAAAATTATTTCCTTATCTGTGCATTTTACTTTGTGACCCCTTTTGTTTACTTGATGTGGATAAGTTTTAGTGACCATTAAACAATAATTCAAGTTCCTTAATTGATGTTAATCATGTGATAGTGACTGTTTTCCCTTTTTTTAAGGGGACATGGCTGATTTTTTTAGGTAAATGACAGTGACAAAATTTTTATTAAGAAGTAATCTATCCAAATATCTTAAACAATTGAAATAATCAAAGTGGTTTAGAATATCTAGGCTTGTGACAGTGACATCAATTCAACTTTGTTCAGGTCACTTCATTTTTTTTATTGAAAATTAGAAAAAAAATTATAAATGCACAAATACATAGGTAGTCACTAAAGCAATTTATCGTACAATTTCAAGTGAAAGGTAATTAAAATGCAAATAATGGCAACAAGAAGTGCAAAATTCACACATAGGCATGTAACTTTATACATCATGGAAATATTTATGTTGTTTAAATTTTGTGTTTGATTCCTATCAAGATGGAAAATTTGTAGGATAAAGAATAATAAGGTTAAATATTAAATATATTTTTGTTTCTTAATTTTTAATAAATTTTAGAATTAATTAATTTTAAAATTTTGAACTAATTTAGTCATGTATCTTTCAAAATACGTGAACTTAATATTTTAATCAAATTTTGTTATGTTTATTTAACATTTCAAGTGCGTTTCATAATCATATCTGACTTAGTATTAAAGCAAAAATGTGTCAAACGGTACGAACAACTCAAATACAGTCTTGAAATGCGTACAAAACATTAAATAAACCTATCAAAATTTGATTAAAATAACTAAATTCACGTATTTCAAAAGATGAAAGACTAAATTGGTCCAAAATTTTAAAATAGACTAGTTTCAAAAAATTATTAAGAATTAAAAGATTAAAAACATATTTAACCCATAAAAATACTTACTGTGTTATAAATTAAATTAATAAATTCTAGAAAGTCCGTGAAATAATAGATACCAATTTATATGTGAAATGATTATAATAGTATATCTAAATAAAAATTTCAGATAATAAATTTGAATTTTTTTTATATATTTCTTAGACTTAATAGTATTTTTGATTTTATATTTAAGATACCAATTTGTATTTAATATTTTTTTTCTTCATTTATTTTTTTATTTAAAGGGATCCATATATATTTTTTAAAGAGGGTTTTGAGAAGTGAAGAGAAACAAGACACAATCTATAATGTTTTATCTAATTGAATTTTTTCTCTATTGATTAAAACAATAAATATCACATTAATTTTTTCTTAGACTCTACAGAGAATATTGAACCATTACAAAATACAAAAAAAAAATGTCATTAAATCTATTTCTTAATATAAAGTTCTATCACTTTACTTCTTAACCAAATATAACCTAGTTAATAACTTCTTTTTTTAATTTCTTTACTTCTTAGAAATCAATAAACTTTTACCTCTATTTCATAATTTTGATGATGTTGTTACTTACATTTCCTCTGCCTCCGCAATTCACTGGTTTGGTTCTTAAAGTGACGCAGAAGGATAATCCAGTGTTGTTGTTGATTCGTAAATAGAATCCAACATCATTACACATGTTTCTTCCAACGTAATTTTACCTATTTTCTCAGAACAAGAAGGGACAAAGAAAAAATGTTCATAAATGAATGGAATGTCAGTGTCTTTATCCACATTGAAGAGCCATCGGTTGGGGTTGTTTTTCTGGTATTCGCAATTAGTTGACTCCAACAACTACATCAATGTCGTCATTTTCTATGTTTTCATATGCAAAATTCTTAAAATCATAAGCCATTCAAAACCCATCTAAGTCGTTTACTTCTTGTCCAGAAAAATCATATCACTAATCAAAATGGCTCAACCAACCAAATCAATCATCCTATTTCTTCTAAATTTAAATCTCCAATAACTCAACAAATCACGCTATTCCTTCTCCATCACACAAAATCTATTTGCAAGAAAATATTCAAAATACAAAACCAAAAACTTTTTAATTCCACGTCTCTAAAGTTTATCAGGAAAACACGGATTTGAATTTTCTGTTGGATTTTTTTTATATTGTTTCTCTGTTTTATTTCCATAATACACCGATTGCTATTAATTGTAACGTTTTAAAATATATTAACACAGCATATTGTTAACGTTTAGCCAAACAACACAAAAAAATCAATTGAAAATCCGGACTCGAAAAACACATACCTCTGATTTTGCAACTTGGTGATCATGTTCTATGAGCCGAATCTCATGATCTGCTAAAACATACACTTCTTTCTCTTGCTAAATATGAAACAAAGAACATCACACCCCACCCAAAGAGATATAGTACAATGTAGAGGATCTAAACCTATATATAGTTAACCTAAATTAAAGTTACTTGAAAATTAAAATCTACTTATGATTAGATGAGAGAGATCAATTATGGTAGTATTAATTCCATTAATTAAAAAAACACAACCTGGAAAATGATTATGACAAAACCAGAGTTCAGAGGTAGCAACTCCATGATTTATGATCCACCACCCATGAATTAAAATAATCATCTACCCTCAATAATTAATCTATTATTATACAATTAATTAAGTTAAGCATAGACAAATCAAGGGTTGCATGGAAGAAGAAAGTTCCAATCAAGCACACCAATCAACAACACTGCCAAAACTGAAGAAATCAACAGAGAGAGCTGCAAGCAATTGAAGGATTCATATCATGATATGAAAAAGTTACACATGAACACATAATTATAACTCACGATATGTATATATATAGGTTTAATCTGTGTTATCATGAGCAATTGAACATGATCATGATCAACAAGTGGAGTCAGAAACCACATGCTTATTAGCAGGCATGGATTTGGAGCGTTTCATCCAATTGGTCGGCGATGCTGTGGGGCCACGATGCAAACGACACCGGAATGACCCTTCGTGTGTCGTTGGTGAGCACAAACACTGTCCCTTCGGCAGTGATCCCGCCGCACCGCCACCGCAACCGCCGCTGCCACTGTCACTCTTCGGCGATGTGGAAACTGTGAGCTTGTTGCCCTGACCTTGAGTTGCCATGGATGAAGATGATGATGATGGTGATGATGGAGCTTCTTCAAGATGGTTGTGAAAATGGGGTTTCTTTGCATACAATAAAAACACACCAAGGCAAAGATAGACCCTTTTTATATACTTACAATAATGGTGATGATGATGATGGTTTTGCATATCTATAAGATCTATCCATCTTTATAGATAAGAGAAAAATTAAAATAACAAGGAATCCTAAGGTTAATGACGAAAAAAAAGAGAGAGAGAAATAAACGTTATTTCTAATTTGTTGAACTCTCGTATTGACTAATTTTATTAATTTTTAATCTTACATTTAAACTTTATAATTTATAACATGATTATTCATTTTTTACTTTAAATTTCAGTTAGTAAATAGAAACTTTTTCCTATTTTTTAAATTAATTTATTTAAATTTTAAAGAGTTTTTTACGACCAAAATAAACATTATTTCTGATTATCCAGCTTTTACTTTAAATTTCAGTTAGTCAACAATTAGTAAATGGAAACGTTTTTTTCATTTTTTAAATTAGAGGGTTTTCTTACAACCAAAATATTTATTTGTAAGGGGACAAAACGTCAAGGAACGTTAAAGAGAAGAATGAATCCTAATCTAATCCATACGAAATATACGGCAATGTGAATTCTATGAATTATTACAATATTCGTGTATAAAAAAATTATTTATTAATGAGATGTTGTATGTGTAAGTTCTACTCTATGTATTAGAATTTTTGTGTGAAGAATATTCATTTTTTATTTTTTATTTATTATTTAAATGTTTATCTCTTAACCAAAACCTTATCTCCTTTGAATATATTTCCATGATTCGAGCTAGTTGATGTTTGATCTCACTTTGAGGATATTGACAGAAAATAATATATAATAGATCGACTTTCTGAACTTTTCGTGTAATTTAAAATTGATTACGGTATACATTAATAGTTTTTTTTATATTAAATTGATTTACGGATTTATAAACCAAAAAATAAAAAATAAATGATTAATTGAGGGATAAAGTAATAATTATTGTGTTGGGGACCCAATTCCACCATAAGGAATAAAATGGAGGGAACATGGGAATGGATGAGAGAGAAGGAGGATGGGCACGTGGGAAGTTCGTGCTTTCATATGGCAGGTTGCACACGTGGCACTTTTGTGCTGAGACAAACGAAAATAGACTATAGTAATAGGTAAATCATTTGTGCACACAAAGTACACAATATTAGCATATGAACTATTTTTTTCTCTCACATGTTCTTAAGTATAAATTGTTGTCATTACATAATTTATCTTTACATTTAGGCTCTATTTTAATTTTTTTCAGGAAATATTTATACAGGTTTCACGCGTATCTTATGAAAATTTATTTGGTGAATATTTAATTTATATATGAGATTAATATCATTTTTAATTCAAATTCTTAACATAATAAATTTGTAGATCGTATTTTTCATGAGATATTTAATTTTTTGATATTTATTTAATGTATGATTTAAATTTAAATTTAGATTTTTATCAATCTCTTCAATTTATGAGATACTTAATTTTTTTGTCTTTACCTTAAATTTAAATTTAGATTCTCATCGATCTCTTTTTTAAGAATGAATCTTTCACTACTACAATTTTTCATATCTCAATGAATTTTTTTTTTTGCAAATTTGTTAGTAAAAATACAATAAAAGAATTTTTGTTGTCATTTTTTTTTCAAAAGATTTATTTGGTAAGTAATTCTTTGATAGATAATTATTTTTTACAAAATTATAAAATTTGTAAGTATTTTCTATAAATTTTACGTGAAAATTGTTTTATACAAAATATTTTTAAAAAATTATAACAATTCCCTGCAAATTATTTTTAATAACAAAATCTCTAAATATTTCTTAGGAAAAAATTTAAAACAAAATTAATGTATTTTTTTTAATAGATAGGTATACTTTCTTTTAGCGAAAACATTTACAACTAAGATTACCTTGACAATAACCTTCTTATATTATCTTTTCTTATCATAACAACGAGACACAGTTATCTAAAATTTGATTAAAAAATACTTTTAACATAAAGAATTATCACATTTAAAATTTATCATGTATTTAATTTGATCACCAAAACGAACTCCAATATCAAGAATGATCTATAGATAAGAGACATCACCAATGTAATTTCCAACTTAAAAATAGAATTTTTCCAGATCTTATTGTATTCAACATCCAGTGTGTTGAATGTAGAAGGCACGGGAAGTTGACAAAGTGGTTTGGTTAATCAATAATACAAAAGATATATATTATTGGTCCTATGGAATAATTTCAGCCAATAATTGTTCTCATGAAAGGTAAGCTCATAAATTGATAGAGATTTTATTGTGGACACTTGTTAGAGCACTTTTGTCTTCCAAATTATATTTCATTAGTTGAGTCTAGATTTTTTATTGATTTTTTGGATGTTGTCCTATATTGAATATTAAAAATACATTATATTGATATTTTAAATATGTTTTTAATATATTTTAAAACGTTAAAATAATGAAGACACAATAGAGGAAAAAAAAAACTTGTGTATATATGTGTGTTTGTTAGTCGGAAGATGAAAAGAAAATGAAGTATGTAATAATACTTGAAGCTTATAGTGTTAGTTTTGTTTTTTTTTTTTTTTCATTTGAATTTCTAAATTTAGTTTTAGGTCATATTGTAATCCTTCTAGAGGTTTTTAGCGTACATCCAAATCACTAATTAAGTATTGTAATTTTTTTTTTCTAACCTTGTAAGATATTTAATAATAATTGGATCTAATTTAAACTCACAAAATATTAAAATCATTTTCATCCTAAAATTTTAAGACAATAATTTTAAGTGTTATTTTTTTACAGATATCCGACCTTATTAGCTTAATGTGAAAACTTAAATTTATTAAATTAACATCTACATTTTTCATCGTCATGACAGAGAGCACGTGTAATCCATTTTATTATATTTTGACTTAATACTATTTTTATTCCTATATTTAAAAAAAATCAACATGATTTATTGTTTTAAATCATCCTTAACTTTATTTAGATAATGAAAAACTAACATATGTTCGTATAATTATCACTCTTTTACGTATTTATCGTTCATTTCTAAGTATAAAATGAGATAAATAATATTAGTATTCATTCAACACATAAAAACAGAATAATTTTTTTAAAATATTAAAATAGATTGAGTAAAAAATAAATAACAAAAACTGCAAATTATTAATATAAATATACAAACTAAAAACACTATTAAACCTTATAATTTTTACATAACGTAATAAAGTCTTTTTTAAGTATTCACGTAGTCTTAATCTATGTTTTTTCGAGACTCAACAATCTCCACCACTCTACTATAATAATCTAACTACGTTTTATATATTTATAAAAAAACTTGATCTTTAATTTTTTAATTTACGTACTTAAGATGCTATTTCCTCCATTCTAAACATACTTAAACTTATAGGCTTTTAAGATATCAAATCGATTTATATTTTCAGTTTCTATAATGAAAAATTAAAATTTTATTCTTAATTTGCCATGTTACTGTCCTTGCTTTTTCTTTTGTTATTTTGATGCTGGTTTTCTATGTGGCGTTGATTAATAGGATGCAATGATCACATGGCTCTCATAATGATGCGAACCATAAGCCAAACTTGTTGTCTCATATAATTATTGATTTCAAATTTACCGGAACTTAACCCTTTAGATTGTTACCAAATTGGTTAATTTGAAATGAGATATAATTACTTTTTAGGTTAAATATGTTTTTGGTTCTTTAAGTTTGTGAAATTTATAATTAGTTTCTTTTTAAAAATTTTGACTAATTCAGTCTTTTATTTTTAAAAATACGTGAATTTAGTTCTCTTAATCAAATTTTATTAAGTTTATCTGACGTTTCAAGCGCATTTCATGATATCATTTAAATTGTTTACACCGTTTGACACATTTTCTTTTTAATGTTAACTTAAATATTATCATAATATACGTTTAAAATGTCAGATGAATTTAACAACATTTGATAAGAAGGACTAAATCCATACATTTTTAAAAAATGAAGGACTAAATTGATATAAAATTTCGAAGAAGAACTAATTCCAAAATTCACTGAGAACCAAAAATATATTTAACTGTATTTTTTTTCAATTTAATTTGTTTATTTTACATCAAATTAATAAACAAATAATCAGAAGGAGTGCAAAGATTAAGATGGGGTTGCAAAAATAATTAAAAGAGGTGCAGATAGTAATGAGCCAATGATCCGGCCCATCTCTTCTTCAAGAAAACGTATAATGAATAGAGAAAACGTGTCCCCTTTGTTTACTTGACAGCAAATTGGTGCCACGCCTTAATTCTATATATTTCCTTTTTATTCATTCATAAGCGAAACGCACCGCAACGGTGAGGTTCAAACAATTTCAGGTAATATAATCCTCTCAACTATTTTTTCTTATAATTTCAATTCCGAGCTACTTTTTTTTCTTATCAAAATTATAATTAAAATTTAAAATCCAGCAGAATAGTATGATCGTGTATGTATATGTGTGTGAATATTTCTCAATTGCAACTTTATATGATTTTTCTTCCCGTAAGGTGCTTGTGAAAATGCTGCAATGAGGGAAGATGGTTGGATTGGGTTATATATATTACTACTGTGGCTTGTTGAATACTGTATGAGTACTGTAGACCCTATTTTTCACTTCCGTGGATGCCATGGGAATGTTGGATGTGTTGGAAGATTGATTTGGAATTTTTTATTTAGGTGGCATACCTTTGGGGTGGGCTAGGGTTTTGGTCTAGTGCAGGGGAAAGAAAGGAATCTGGAAAACATGCTCCCATATGTGTGGAAAGTGTTTGAGAGGTTCCTATATATGCTCCTTAATAATAAAGCAGGCCATGCGTAAGTGAAGAGAATGTTTAAGAGGCAAAGTGTTTAACTATGACATTCTGTTCTTGAAATTCATGAGAATGAACATTGCAGATCTCCATGAATAGGTGTCTGGGAACTTTGTTGATTTGTGTTACCCCGTTGACCCATGAAATCCAAGAAATATGATTAACAACACAATGGTCTTTGATGTGTCTGTATAAAAGGTGTTTGGCACTCAAAAATGCTGTTTGAATTTGCACCTTCTATTGATATGTGCAAATAGTAAATGAATATGTTGTTATTACTTTTAAATATTAATATTCCTACCGAATGTTCAAATCCACAACTCTCCCACCCGCAGTGATGGTTTCAGATTGCAAGAAAAAGCTAGGTTTATCCAACAGTGGAAGGATTATGGTTGGTTGCCTGTGATGTTAAATACCTGTCTCATGGGGCAATACTTTATTTTGGATATAAACTGTGCTGAAATTTTATGAATAACGAGATAAGATTCGTTCCTTATGTCAGGTGTGGAATAATCTGCCACAATTTAAGTATTGTAATTCTGTGTCGCACTCACATTAATTATTCCTGTTTGCTGTATTTTCAGGGTTTTTCTTTTCCTTCTGGTACAAGTTTCTTATCTCTTATCATCTGCCTAACATCATTATCAAGCAACAATGGCCAACTATTTCCCTCGCTCACTGACCAGAATAGCCAACACTACTCTTCACCACACCAGATCCGAGCAGCTGACTGGCATAGTTTCCAACTCAGTAACACGGCTCCTCTGCACATCTTCAACTCAGCTGCAACAGGAAAACCCTGTCAAGAAACAAGCACAATCACCTCAAGAATCAGTCCATGAGGAGATCAGACAAAGCCATGAGCAGGAAGAAGATAACGAAGATGATGACAGTATTAACGAAGAAACTGGTGAGATCGGTGGACCCAAAGGGCCTGAGCCTACTAGGTATGGTGATTGGGAACGCAATGGTCGCTGCTCTGATTTTTAAGTTTTTACTTTGCTTGTATATCTTAAATAATAGGTTGAGCCTGGATCACTTTATGCACACCCGCCTCAAACTAGAATCATGTCACATTGAAGGAAAGACATGGTAGCTTTCACTGAGGCGCATCCAACTCTTATAAGCGCAAATCATCCTAACATGCAGATAATTTAATTTCATTAATATTATGTGATTTTTTTATTTTGAGTTCTGATTTTATGACCAGTGATGATTATGTAATTGTGTTGACTTTTGATTTATTACTCTCATGCCGTTATAATTGTGTGCATTGGAATAATTTACTTGTTGCTGACATAATTCTCAACAATGGATTGATGATTTGTGATGGTTTTAGCATTCTTTTATTGGGTACTCAGAACTGTGGGAAACAAACTTAGGAAAGGGGAAGAGGATTTCTGAAAACTTGCAAATTAAAACTTTAAAGCTTGTAGCTTTATTCATACACGATGGTGTTTTAGTTTTTTTTCCCCTTATTGTTTGAGATGAATTGTGTTACAAGAGAGTTTAATAAAGGAATGTTGAAGAGTAGCTTTGGATCAGTTAATGTTAATTGGAAGTTAGTTTGTATCAGTATATGAGTTTACTAAAAAAACATCTTTCTTGTAACGTTTTTATGTATATATATATATATATATATATATATATATATATTTTTATTATATTACTCCTCTTACCTTATTAGAAAATAAATGTTTTTTTTTTTCTATCTACACATAATACAAAACTGGTAAACCATTTGAGCAAAGAAATAACAGAATATCGTGTTTTTGTAGAACATGATGCACAAATATTAACAAGAGTCAGGAATTTAGCTTTTGTACAAAAAATTCATTGAACACATTAAATTTAAAACTGGATCATATGTAATAAAAGTTTGATTTTCAAGAATAAAAATCAATTAATTATAATTATATTATTTTTGAAGCTGTAAAAGTAAAATACAGATAAAATGCTACAAAAACTAAATATCATACAAAAGGAACAAAAATTTAAAATAATGTGAAATAGTGTGACGTATTTAAAATTAAACCAGAAAGAAACTACTCTTGGAAGATGGAATTGCGAATAAGAAAAGACTTCGGTTACATTTGCAATGTCGTTATTCGTTTGTTTTTGGTCTCCAATGAACCCTAAATTGGAATCGTAGCTCGATGGACCAGGCCCCAAAAAACTTAAATGCACATTCTTTTTAATGTAATTTCTCCTCCAAAATTCACGTGCACAATCTCGCAATCCCAAAATCACGAGTAAATAAAATGGGAAAATCAAGAACCTGTTACCAGGAACAGCAACACCTTTCCATAAAACCAAGCAAAAGAAAATAAAGTAAATGCATACACTAAGCATGGAAAAAAATAACGACTTGTAAACATTATATTTATATTAAACATCCTAATTAACCAATCAATACTTTTACAATTAATCAGATAAGTAACCGTATAGCTAATTTTAATCACTGCTACATGATATATGTTAATGGAGCTTCAGGATCTTCGTGTCTTTACAGAACTACATCCACGATAATTCAATATATTAATAATTTAATTATATTTTCTTATATTTTAATGTATATCATTATATCATTTTATATGGTATCAATCCAAAATTTTTGCTCTCTGTATCTAAAAGGAGAGAAAAAAGTAGGTTCAGAAAAAAAAAATGTAAAGAAAATTATGGATAAGTGAAATGCATGGCAGCACTCTGTTATTTACAGCCCTGCTACATATAACAGAACACACAAAGAAGACAAGAGAACACAAAATTTTTCATTACATGTCTTTATGTTTTCGTAACAGTATCATGCGAAAACTAATCCAATCAACAGACATATGATTCTAGAAAAAAGATTTCACACGATTCCCAATGACTCCATAGCTTGATCAAGTTCTAAGTGATACACAATCGAGTTCTGTGAGCACATGATAATCGATCACCAGGAAGGAGAAGTAGAAGGGGTATCCGAGGAAGAAGAAGAAGGGCCATTGATGCTTTGAGTGTCACTACCTGAAGTACCCAAGGAGGTAGCATCTCTGAGAGAAACAGAAGAGCCTTCTGCAGGGAGTTTCTTCATAGGGGTGAGAGGAGGTGTAAGTGAAGGTGGTGAATGAGAACAATCAGCACCACCATTACGATCATCATCATCATCATGATCTTCCCCAGAAGAGCCACGAGAGGGTGAAGTGTTCGGTGTCTCAAACGGGGTGTTCACTCTACTTGCTTTGACCTCTGACTCGTTCTCGTAAATGGGGTTTGAAATGTACACGAGGTGCTCCATTCCACCGCCACAAGGTTGAAGAGACTGAGGTGGTGGAGGAGCTCTTGCCAAGAATGATGCCAATGGAGATGATGACGAAACAGAAACAAGGCCAATGCCACGTGGGGTTGGGTTTGGTTCATCTTTGCATGGGAAAAGGAAGCTTCTTGGGGCTTGGAGAACCCCTTGTGAGTAAACGGTGGTGAAGGATGGTGGAGGAGGAGGAGGAGGAGAAGGAGGAGAATGTGGTGTGAGTAAAGGTGGAGGCTTTGATATTGTTGTGGCGGCCGGAGCGGCGGAGATGGGGATGGTGGTTTTTTTTCTGAGGTGGCGGCGGTGGAGTAAGAGGGAACAGTAGAGTTCAGCAAGAAGAACAAGAATGAGGCCTAGAACAATGGCGAGGGTAACCACCATAACCAAGGTTGCTGCCATGATGAATTTGGATGTGGGCTTCATCTTGTTGTGGAGATTGGTGGTGTAAGGTTTTGTATTTAGCAGTGTCATTTTGTGTTGTTGTTGTTGTGGAAGATATATGTGGCGGGAAAAAGTGGAAGAGAAAGTGTTTTTTTTTGTGTGGCGGGAAATGGTACTTTTGTAGCAGAGGTTTTTGTGCAATGGAGTGGTTGTGAATGGAATCTTGGAAAGGGGTGACAGTTATTGGGAAGAGGAGAGGGTTTTTGTTTGTGAAGTGAGTAATCAGACATTGGATTTACAACTTCTGACAATGTCAGATTCTGATTTTGTAGTGTTACTGTCAACTTTTCAACTAGGGAAGCTTATGTTGGGATATGTTTACCTTATTTTGCATTGTAATGTCGTAAAACGCATTTATCCATTGTTGAGAATAGTTTCAATTGGGTCAGTTAGATGAAATCCTTTCATCCAACTGGGCCTGGGCCTGGGCCTGTTTTGTTGTGAGGTTGGCTATTGCTTCATGTACCCCATAATCACTATCTGCACCCTATAACACTAGGAAAAGACTCGAGCACTATATTTACAGATATGTCAGGTAATTCAGTCCAATCCATCACAGGTAGAGATGGCAAATAAACCCGTGCCCGTGGGTATCACCCGAACCCGTCCCCATTTTGACGGGGAATCCCCGCTTTGACTGGATATGGGTATGGGTATGGGTAATACCCGAAATTTTCAACTGGGGATGGGGATGGGGATGGAGATATATATATACCCGCCCAAATACCCGTCCCCGCTTAAATTACTAAACTATTTATAATTTATTAAA
>Ga0214545_1003895_pt1 | contig 28234 bp, 12 predicted proteins | sample CNSS4metaG_FD_160064 | JGI IMG/M metagenome (GOLD analysis project Ga0214545, IMG submission 160064) | Root nodule microbial communities from cowpea collected in UCLA plant growth center, Los Angeles, California, USA - CNSS4 | ecosystem: Host-associated > Plants > Roots > Nodule | place: USA... | reverse complement strand
GTATGTGGCTGTTCTTTCTTGCGATGATCATCAACTTGGTTGATGGGAGCAGATGGGCGAGGTTCTCGTGGTCAGCAAGGGAACGGTGATCCAGCAGCTTAGCCATCTGGGCTAGATCTCACGCTTCTTTCTTTCATGTTTTCTTTAGGGCTATGGCCCCTGTATTCGTGGTTGTTAGATTGTAAACTTTTAATTAAACAGCTATCCTACCTTTATCGGCATCGTGGTGTGCCTAGTTTTGTATGGGTGATGTTAAGAACCTCAGGACTGCGTTGTTATGCTATCTTACGTGTGGCGTTTCCTTTAATTTCGTTTAATAATTAAATGGGACGTTACACCAAATGCCTAGATTACATAAATAAAGATTAGTTCTTTTTTCTTCTCATTATGTTTTTCATAAAAGAAATTTTAAGAAAAAACACATTATTAGTTCGCGTGTTTTTAGTTTTTAGCTTTTTTATTCTATTATTCATTTAAAATAAGCTTTATTATTATTATTATTATTATTATTATTATTACAAAATATACAACATTTATATTATAAAACAAAAATATTACTATTTTCACATTAAATTTAAAAAAAATGTTAATATATTTTACATCTTTTAATTTAATTTATCTACTTAAATCAATTTTATTAATTAAATAATATTTATAATAATAGAACAACTTTTGTAATTTATTCCATTTATTTATAAATAAACTAAATTCAGGAACAGATTTCCAAGAGACTATCCAGAAACTAATAAATTTTAGTTTATAAGATATCTAATTTATTTACCCTCAATCATCCTCCTTGTTAGTAATGTTATAGCCTGAAAATTTTAATAAATTTCTTATCAATTCTTACTTTCTTCTTATTGTCTCATCTAATGTTATGTTATATTATTTATTTGACTGATCTGTTTAAATTTATTTTAATTTTATTATAAGACTTTTTTAAACTTTAGTATAACATTATATTATATTATTTTTACGGGGTTTTTCCATATATAATATTTTAGTATAATTATTATTATTAATATTATTATTTTTATTAGTTTTACGATGATTATTATTATTATTATTTGTATAGTTATTGTTATTAATTATTCATAATGTTTAATAATAATAATGATTATTATTGATTATTTTTTAATAGTTTTAATAGTTTTATTAATTATTCATAATGTTTAATAATAATAATAATAATAATAATAATAATGTGTAACAGAATAATTTTAAAAATGTTATGATGATTTTAAAATATTAAAGTCAAGAAGGGAAATTTAAGGGTGTGTTAATATACTATTAAGAATATGATTATTATTGATTATTATTATTATTGATTTTTTTTAAGAGTTTTCATAGTTTTATTAATTACTCATAATGTTTAATAATAACAATAATAAATTTAAGGGTGTGTTAATTACTATTATATGGTGCATGTTATGTTAATGGTCCATCTCTGTAGACGTATCTATATATGTATAAAAAATGGAGCTCATTAAAATTAAAACCTGTTATCGCGATTTTATTAATTAATAGCTACGAAATTGAAAAATGTTTTGATTGAATTTGTTTATTTAAGTTATGTTGCAGAAAATGACAGAGAAGTTATGAAAATGCTGCATGTGATGCTATTGGTGTGTGTTCATCTGGAATGAACAAAAAATGATATGTATATAAAGGGGAAGTTGTGGAAGAAGAATGAGATATAAGAAGTGAGAGCAAGAAAAATGATGATATCATGTTTTGATTTTTGGAAGGGTGGAAAAACAGTAGAGGAAGGGAGTGAGGAATGGAAAGAGATGAGCATGAAAGTGAGAGAAGCATGTGAGAGTTATGGTTGCTTCCTCTTAAGGTGTGATGAGATGAACTCCAATGGTGCACGCGAAGAACTGTTTAAGAATATGAAAGTACTGTTTGATTTGCCTCAAGAAACAAAGCAGAAACACACGAGTTCAAAGCCTTTCAGAGGCTTCAACTCGTATAACTTTTTGAACTCTCAGTGTGAAAGCTTTACAATCGATGATGTTCTTCTCTCAACATCCTTGGACACCTTGACCAACCTCATGTGGCCTCAAGGAAACCCACATTTTTGGTATTCATTCTTGCATTAATATTCTACTAAATTAATGATAACTTATAAGACCTCGTAACATGTGTTTTTTTATGCAGTGAGACATTGAAGGGTACGAGCTTAAAGATGTCAGATTTAAGCTTGGTGATCTTGAAAATGATTGTGGAGGGTTATGGGCTTCCCCAGCATCATATTTCAGATGTTGAAAACCTCAAGAGTTCTTGCAACCTACGATTCAACATGTACAACACTGACAAAAACAATACTGTGGACAAGAATATCTCCAATGGTCACACTGACAAAAACACCTTAACCATTTTGTGCCAAAATGAAGTTCCGGGTTTGCAGGTGCTATTGAAAACAGGGGAATGGGTTGACATAGAGATACCCCAGAATTGCTTTGTGGTTATTGTTGGTGATGCATTGAAGGTATATATATGTATATGCAGAAAACCTTAACCTTAACTTTGACATTAATTAGTTGAAAATGTTGTTATATATGTATTGAATAATTAATGTTATGGTACGTGAATGAACAGGCATGGAGCAATGGAAGGGTTCATGCAGCGATGCATAGAGTGGAGGTGAGAGGAGAGAAAGAGAAAGAGAGATACACTCTTGGAATTTTTGTGGCACCAAAGGAAGAGATGAAGATTGAGGTGCCTGGTGAGTTGGTAGATCACAAAGATCATCCTCTTCGTTGTCGTCCATTTAACTATGGAGAGTTTCTCACTCACTTTTTTTCAACTCGCAACCATAATAATGCAATTGATGTGTTTGCTGGTCTCTAAGAGTCACTCAGTTCATCATTATATATGAATGTACCACATCATCAAGTCAAAATAATAGGAGTGGACTAATATAATTACATCTCCTTTTATATAATAAATTATTTTAGTGATTAAAGTTAATGTTTCAATTTATAAAATAAAATATTATTAGTTACTAAAATAGTTATTATTATAATTAAAAAAATATAATTAGTCGTTGAATTGGTTACTAATTAATTATATACAATTTAGAAACTAATTTTTTTAGTAAAAAAAAATTTTGATGGCTAATGTTTACTGACCAATTTCTTTTGGTAGCTAAAACCTTAGTAGCTAACTTTTAAAAATCAATCTAGAGACTAATTATAATTTTTTTTCTTTATAATAGTGATTATTTTAGTAACTAATAATTTTTTTATTTTGTAAATTGGTATCTAAATTGGTGACTAGAGTGACTAACAACTTTTGGTTACTAAAATTGGTTATTAATATAAAAATAAGGGTTAAATATATTTTTGATCCCTATACTTTGAAAATTGAAATTAGTCCTTCAAAGTAGTCCTTCCTCAATTTGACTTTTTAAGTATATTTCATGATAGTATTTAAGTTGTTTAGACCATTTGATATATTTTCGCTTCAATATTAACTCAAATATTATCATAAAATATCTTTGAAACGTCAAATAAACTTAACAAAATTTGATTAAAAAAAATAATTCCATGCATTTCTAAAGTTGGAGGACTAAATTGATCCAACGTATTGAGAATGAACTAATTCCAATTTTCATTGAACGTTAAGGGACCAAAAACATATTTAATCCTAAAAATTAATATTGAAATTGAAAGTAAGGATTGAAAAAAATAGTTCAGATATAATACAAATCACATAATTTAATATTAATGGATAGTGGAGTGGATATCTCAAATTAATACGAATAAAAAGATATATAATCCTACAACTTACATAATTTAATATTAATGAATAGCGGAGTAGATATCTCAAATTAATACGGATAAAAAGATATATAATCCACCTTGTCATCAAGGTAAACCTAAATATCTTACCTTAAAGTATTTAAATATATAATTGTGCATTATTGTTAATTTTATCCCATGATGTATATTGTAAAGGTCGATATTTATCCTTTTGTTATGAAATTAATGGATGTTCATTTACTTGTTAGCTATTATTTATAATTGATTTTTATTGATGTTATCATTAACTATTGTAACCATTCACTTGTATCCTTTCGTATGTCTTTTGTATTTATAAACATGGACTTTTTTTATTGATAATAATGACACACAGAAAATTAGTCTCTACTATCTCTTTTCCTTTTCCTTTTTATTTGATAACACGTTATCAGAATTAGCACTACTAAATATTTTCATATTACATGAGATTTTTCTTGCAAATTTATTAAAAAAATTGTAAAAAAAAAAACTTTTTCTTACTATTTTTTCTTGGAATCTTAATTGATAGGTAATTTCTTCGTGGGTAATTATTTCCTACAAAATTATAAAATTTGCAAGTATTTCTTACAAAATTTGTTGTGAAAAGTGGTTTATACAACATATTTTGCAAAAAAATTTGCAAATAATTTCCTAAAAAAATTCATAACAAAATTTATAAGTATTTTCTAAAAAAAATCAAAACAAAATTAACAAGAAATATAATTTTTGTTAGTATTGGAGGTTCTAATAAACCAAAATGAGATTTAGATAATGACTTGATATGTGTCACTGACTTGACATGTGACACGATACTGATGTGACACATGACAAAAATAATTTAAAAAAATTACAAAATTACAAAATTAAAAATAAAAAAAAAAATTAATGAAAAAAAAAAAAAAAAAAATTAAAAAAAATAAAAAAATAAAAAAAAAAAAAAAAAAAATGAGGACTTGACACATGATACGTGCCTAACGTTGTTAATACCATACTAACTGAATGAATGCAATTATTACACATTTTTTAAAACATAGACCTAATTGAGACTAAAAAAGCATGGAGACCTATTTTAGATCTTAATACTAAACTATAATTAATGGATCAAAGAAGTATTTTAACCAAAAAATTACTAGATTTTGTAAATGTCTTTTTTTTTCTATTTATATATATATATATATATATATATATATATATATATATGTGTGTGTGTGTGTGTGTGTGTGTATTTTCTATGTGCATTGTTATTCTTGCAACATATTATACATATTATGTGTATTTGTAGATTATACTTATCCAAAGTGTTACATTTATTTTATCCTAATTTAAAATAAATTATTTAAAAATTAACTTAGCATACAAGCATTTCTTTTTCTAAAGTGTATAGCTCTACAACATATTTTAGTTACGTTAGCAAAATTGTAAATGAACTAAAAATATGCTAGACGTCAAATAATTAGAATAAGAACGGTCTATTCTAAAATTTATACCAAACTAAACAAATTGATATTATAACATGAGAGATAATATTTAGGAAAGGGAGGAGAAAAAAGTTACGGAATTACCTGTGAAACTCCATACTACTACCAATCAAATTTGTCTTCACATGTGCTTCAACTTCTGCATTTATTATTGTTTTTTTTTTTCCACAAGTGACATATAAAAAATATCTGCTAGTTATTTTGACAAATTTTATAATTGGGGCCACTAGGAAAAAGAAACTGTTCTATTTTCATTTTAAGTTGCGAGAGTTTTTATCTTTTATAAATTAATTTGCGAGATTTATTATGAGATTTTTTAAATATTTGCAAATAGAGTCACAACATTTTTTTAAGGTTTATGACAAATTATGATATCTGATTTATATATATGGTAGAGGTTTTAACCTCTTCTCTCCTTTTTTTTTACACCAATTAAAGAATATATTAATTGTAGACTACTTGGGGTGTTTCGGTCTTTATATACAAAACTCAAAAAGGAAAAAAAAAGTACAAAATTAAAGTAATCCGGTGAAACAAGACTTAAGAGGCATATACACGTCCAAAACCAAACAAAAAACATTGAGTAAAGGTTTTTCAAACACTCCATGTTATTGAGAAAAAATTTTGTACAAAGTTTTAAATAATGTATCATTTTTAAAATCTCTACAAGGAGCATATAATTAAACCATGTGATTTTTAAGGGTGATCCACTTTTTCATATTAAAGAAAATGATGTGAGACTTCTTGTACTTTTCTTGATGTGAGACTCTTGGTATTTTCTTTATAGTGTCATTCAAAATACTTTTGAAAATGTCTAGAGAAATTTCCAAAATTAGGATTGTAAGAAGATTAGCTTCTCCAATACCAAAAAGAAGAGTTGCATCTACAAAAGTTTTAACCTCTCTTGTGCCTATTATTTTGTAGAGGTTTGAAACCAAAACTTCCTTTATTTACTAACTATTTTATTACATAAATTTAAAACTTTCGTGTTTTTTATCATTTTCTTTTTTTTTCTTTTGTGGGTGTTAATACCCTCTTGACGATTATATTATAGAAATTTTAACGTCCTTCATTTATATATTTATTTTGTTGATTTAATACTTTATTTTTTTTTTTGCATTATTTATGATCTTAGATACAATAATTTGTTAATAATTAAAAATTCTTTTACATGAATCAGCTGCTTATAACTTTTTGGTATCAACATTTATTTGTAATATAAATTTCGTTCAAATATTTTAATTATGGTAAAAGACATAAAAAACTTTTAGTTAAATGCTCAAATATATATTATTAAAACATGAGGCTAAAATTTACCACAGTAATAACATAAATTAAATTTAAACGTAATTAAACTTAATCCCTTTTCCTGATGCAGTTCATAATATATAGGGATGTCAAAAATATTCATACTCGCGGATATTCACGGATCAAATCTATAATGGGTAGGAAACATATATTAAAAATGGATACCCGCTACCCGCGCGTAGGGGTATTTTTGATACTCGTATGTTAACGGGGTGGGTACGGGTATCATAGTATCCGTACCCGTGGATACCAGTACCCGCTAAACTTTAATTCACAAAATACTCTTATTTATATATATATATATATATATATATATATATATATATATATATATATATATATATATTAGTAAAAAAACATTCTGATCTAATATTTTCTAAGTTGCACATCTTATCTTTTTTTGTCTTCATTCTTCCGGCTTTAAGTATTGACATTCTAAGTTGCATCCCTTGACATTCTTCTCTTTTCCTTTTTTGAAATTGGGCATATACATCAAACCTTATATAAACAGTGACGTTTATGGTATGTTTGTTGTCAAATGATGGAATAAAAATAAGAATACTTAGTACGTGGCAGTTGGGGTTTATTATTTGATTATTTTTGAAGAATCAATTGGAGAAACTGAACTTGTTGATCAAAACACTAATTAAAGAATTTACATTGTGTTGAATGTCATTTTATATTTATTTTTATAATTATTTGAATTGTATGGACCTGAGTTTGTTTGAACTTTATTTAAAATTTATGACAATGATGTATTTTATTTTATTTTATTTGAATTTATGATTAAATATTTATGTTTTAAATAATTTTGTAAATACCCGCGGTACCCGTGGATACTCATGGATATGAAAAAAATATACGGATACCCACATAACGGATACCCGATGGATATGGATACGGGTACGTGACGAATGTTTATCCGGAAAATAGGGTACGGGAAGCTACTACCCATACCCTACCCGTTCCGTTGACATCCCTGATAATTGATATTCATTCCTAAAAACACAACACAAGTGACGAATATAAAAATATCTGCCAGTTATTTTATCAAATTTTATAGATGAAGCAACATAATTGATTTTATTGAAAAGGAGGTAGAATTATATGAGCGATCCCCTGAATATTTTGACTTGATCTGGTGCATATGGATCCTAATCATGAATTACTTTCACAGACCAGCAAACACTTCAAGTGCATTTCCGTTGTTGTTACGGAAATTTGAAGCATAGAAACTGAGAAACTCTCCATAATTAAATGCACGATACCGAAGAGGATGAATTTTTTCATCAACCAACTCATGAGGCACCTCAATCTTCATATCTTCCCTTGGTGCCACAAAAACTCCAAAAGTGAATCTCTGTTTCTCTTCATTCGTCACCACTCTATGCATCGCTGCATGAATCCTTGCATTGCTCCATGCCTGTTTCATTAACGTAGCTATAACCACAACTTCATAATTATAATGTAAAAATTATATAAGTATACAATTTTCTACGTATATATATACCTTCAATGCATCACCAACAATAACCACAAAACAATTCTTGGGTATGACTACCTCAACCCATTCCCCTGTTTTGGATTGCACCTGCAAACCCGGAACTTCATTTTCACTCAAAATGGTTAAGGTGTTTTTGTCAATGTGATCATTGGCGATATTCCTGTTCACAGTGTTTTTTTTGTCAGTATCGTACATGTTCATTCGTACGTTGCAAGAACTCTTCAGGTTTTCAACATCTGAAATGTGATGCTGGGGAAGCCCATAACCCTCCACAATCATTTTCAAGATCACCAAGCTTAAATCCGACATCTTTAAGCTCGTACCCTTCAGTGTCTCGCTGCATAGAAAAAAACACACGTTACGATGAGGTCTTACAAGTTATCATTAATTTACCGGAATATTGCATTGAATGTAAGAAAATGAATACCAAAAATGTGGGTTTCCTTGAGGCCACATGAGGTTGGTCAAGTTGTTCACAGATGTTGAGAGAAGAACATCATCGATTGCAAAACTTTCATAGACAGTGGACAGATAGTTATACGAGTTGAAGCCTTTGAAAGGCTTTGGACTCGTGTGTTTTTGCTTTGTTTCTTGAGGCAAATCAAACAATGTTTTCATATTCTTAAACAGTTCTTCGCGTGCACCATTGGAGTTCATCTCATCACACCTCAAGAGGAAGCAACCATAACTCTCACATGCTTCTCTCACTTTCATGCTCATCTCCTTCCATTCCTCACTCCCTTCCTCTATTGTTTTTCCACCCTTCCAAAAATCAAAACATGATATCGTCATATTCTTTCTCTCACTTGTTCTTTCTCTCTATCTCTCTAGATGTGATTTGTTCTTCTGCAACTTCCTCTTATATATAGGTACCATGGATACTAATTTGCGAGCATATCACATGAAGGACAAATATTTTAACAATATTTTAACTACATGACAAAACAATTTATACCTACAGATACGACCTAGGATCAGTGGAACATACATATAAATTGTGATTATACTAATCAGTTAATTTGGTTTGTCATTATGGGGAGTTGACTTCATAATTATATATTAAAAAAAAAGACTTTTAACTATTATTTATGTTTTTAATGAATGTTGAAAGTCGGACACTAGAATAAGACACGTGATGTCTATTATTTCTAGTCCGTCTATTATCTCTAGAGAGACGTCAATCAAGTACTATGGACAAATATTAATTGACATCGGTTACATTAATAATGAACATTAACTGACATCGGTTACAATTGATAAACATTAAGTGACGGTTGTAATGAAAACAATCATCAATTTAATTTAATAGCATATATTAATTAGCATCCGTTATATTTGTAACATCTCATTTAATAGCTTTTAAATTATTAAATAAAGCATTATATAGTGATAATACAAAGCAGATAGCATAGAAGTTAAATATAATTTTAGACCGTCATCCAAAACAGTAATGACAATACTATATGTACAACACTCTTCGAAGAAAGGAAAGAGGTAAATTCTAACCATTTACTACAAAACACACCTATCTACAGGACCTCTGGCAGTCCTACTATCAACACCACGCGAAACTCTCCACCGGCAGCCTCCTCTGCTCACACATTTAAGTGATCATTGCAAAGAATAAAACAAAGGGTAGACAAACATAAAACACTTAATAATGATTTAAAGAATGTTATATTAGAGTAAGAGCATAATAACAATCAATTATCACAAATTCACACAGAAACATTCCAATACTCACACGCCATTCAACTCTAGACTCAATTATCCGGATATATGCAATTAACATCAGACCTCTTGGCGGCTTGCACCGGTGTATGATTCCCAAACTTTAAATTTGGTCAAATTTAGGCGAGTCACTCCTAACCTAAATTTTGGCCAAATTCAGTCGAGTTGGTCATGACCAAAATTTGGTCAAGTCGGCACTTGCCCAAATTTAGCGGTATTCGGTCGACTAAGTCCCGAACGAAATTTGACTATATTCAACTTAGTCGGCTGTGATCGAAAATTGGCCATATTCAGTCAAGTCGGTCTCGACTGACGAATTTAGTGGAGTCAACTCTGACCAAAATTTGACTGATCAGGACCTGACCCAAATGTGGCCATATTTGACCAAGTTGACTCTAGCCAAAATTTGGTCATATTAGGAAAAAATCTGCTCTGGCTGAATTTTAGTCGAATCCAGTCAAGTCGATCTTGACTGAAATTTTGTCGAGTCGACCTTAGCCCAAATTTGGTCACATCATCCCCGATCGAAATTCGTTCGAAAGTCATCCAAGTTCATCCCATGCTGAAATTTGGCCTCGTTGGCCTCAACAAAAAATTTGCCAAATTCTATGGTGTCAACCCTATCGAAAATCTAACTCACATCCAGTTTGGATCCAAATAATGGATGTGCATCCAAATTTGTGTCCATAGGGCTGACACCAAAGAATTTGACAGATTTGGCAGAATACTTCTAAATTTTGTCCAGGACCAACTGAGTCAAATCTCAATCGGGACCGACTTGATAGAATTTGGCCTAATTCGGCCAAATTTTATACAGGGTCACGTCAACTCAATCAAATACGACTAAATTTGGACTTGTCTGTCTCAACCTTTAGCCTAACCTAACAAAAAATATAAAGTGAAAATTTTGGATTGGATATTTTGGATTATCCATTTTGAAAATCTAGATTTCGAGAATGGATATCCAATCCATAAAATATATAAAATGTAGATTAGATTGATATCCATATCCAATAAAATGGATTTTAAATGGATTGGATTTTTAATAGAATGGATATTAAATGAATTGGATCATAAAAAAAATGAATCAAATCATAAAAAATGGATTTTTTGCTCACCCTTAGTTGAGCGTGTATTTTTGTCTAACTTTATGATCTTGGTCACAATTTTTTTACTGTCTAATGTCTTTGACATTTGTTTATATATTTGATCTTAAAATTTGCTCGATAGATATTTAAAGAAAACTATGGGATTAATTATTAAAATCAAGGTGAAGGTATTTGGCCCAGTATTACATTTTTTCTAAGGGAAAATGTGATTTTTTTTTCCTTTTTATGTTATCTAATCAGTTTCACTTGTTATATATAACTAAATGTTTTTCTTCTTCAATTCTTTATACTGGAAGCATAACAAAATTAGAATTTGCAGTGTTTTTAGACACCAATTTCAGTGTTTTACATTTGTCAACCTCATTCAACGCCCAAAGTTGTACACTTATGAAGTTGATATTCAATATTCACGCCATTTATCTGTCTTTTTTGTTTTTTTAGAGAGCAATGAGATGTAAATTTATTCCAATCTTGTGTTAAGCTAAACTGATCCGGAAGATTTTACTGTCTCATTTATTATTGTTCCTTCTTAATTGTTTTAATTCTTATTTTTGTGTGCTAAATCTAGTTATAAAAAAAAGTTATAAACTTGATACTTTTATTGTAATTTTTTTTATTTATTTTGATATTTGTAATTTTAATGAAACACTGGTATACAAATGGAGGAAAGGGAATACATAGGAATGAAAAAAAGTGAGAGATATCACAAGAAATTAATTCTTACACACACATCATTTTTAGTTGACTCGGGAAAAGTTTTTATTTATTTATTTTCATTAAAAGACTAAAAATATATTTAATAAAAAAAAATTAGAAAACACTCTACCAAACACATATTGCTGCAGGAAGTCTCTCTAACAAGGGACATTTCTTTATATATACTAAAAAATCAATATCAAAATATATTTTGGAATGTTATTGAATTTTCTTTAGGGTGTAGAAAGCCATTCTGCAAAAGGTTTCACTTTTACAGCAATGCAGAAGCTGAGCAACATTTCTTAAAAGTAGAGTTGCCAAAATGTGTAATTTGGCTTGGTCCAATTGGACCACTCAGATTGATTATTTAGTGAACTAACCTAATTCGACTTATTTATTAGTAAGCCAAAAAAATTTGAATCCAATCTGGCCCACCACGGGTTGGCTCACAGGCTCACTTAATTAAAAAAAATATATTTTTTTATGTTTTTGGTCAAAACTAAATTATAATTATAATTAAAATATAAATAAACTTCAATATAATCCAAATACAAACTAAAATCAAAAAAATTTCAAATTATTTATGTGTTGGCTAAAAAAAATAACCTAACATGACCAAAATACAAAGTCCAACTTAATAAAAAATACTTGCATGACCCTTTATTACCAACCCGACTCACTACGAGTTCAATTCGGGTGAACCAGGTTCTAGGTGAGCCAGATAAAAAATTAACCTGTATTAAAATTTTTAAAAAAATTTCAACTCAACCTAGTCCAAACTTATGGTAGGTCGAGTTGACTCGCCAATTCCAATCCATTTTGACAACTTTACTAAAAAGGTCTAGACAAAATTTAGAAAGTAGAATTTTAATAATGAACTCTCATTTAGTTTCTGTGGACCAAAGGCAGAAGAACCGAGCAAGTATGACGTGTGCTTTATATAATAAAAAGATGACAAATAGGTGATTACAATCTCATTTATAAATAGATAGAGAAATAAAATATGAATATCAAATAATATGATGTGATAAATAATAAGTAATTGAAAATATCAAATGGACATTTACGGTATATTTTTAGTTCTTTACATGTTCATATCAAACTTGTCTTTTGCGAAATTGAAATTCTTCTCTACCTTAAATTTCATTTAAATTTTATTCTTATAATTTGGTAATTTATGGAATTTGTCCAATAAAGCAGCTGACATTAATTTTGAGGTGATCGAACTGATATGTCAAAACTCACTTGTAATTTTAAAAAAATAATTTTTTATTTTATTTTTTTTCTCTTTCTATTTTTTTTTAGTTCTAAAAGTTGTATTCCATGTACACCAGAAAGAAAGTATAAAGAGAAATTTTATATAAATTTTGATAAAAAGAAAGGAATTTTAATTTCGCATGTAAAACATAAACTAAAAATATACTTAACATAAAAGATATTTTAAATTAATTAATTGATTATTATGTTATATAAATATTAATGATATTACTTATGTTAATTAATATTGGTTTAATCAAGTATTTATTAAAATATTAAGTATTTTCTAAATTTTAAAAAATTAAAACTTATTATAAATTTATATATTATTATATACAGTTAATATATTATAAAAATAATTTATATATTCATTAAGTATAGATTAAATTATTTTAAAAATTATTTATATATTTACTAAGTGTAGATTATGTGTATTCGAGTGATATATATTCACTTAGTCAATTTAATAAATTTAAAAGTTATTTATATATTCACTGTAGATTAAATTATTTTAAAAATTATTTTTATATTATATATAGAGCTATCAAAACGGATAACTCGACCCATCACGGATTGATCACTACTTAGTGAGTCAACACAACTCATACTCGCTTAATTAAAAAAAAATACATTTTTTTCAGTCAAAACTAAATTATAATTCTAATTAAAATCTAAATAAACTTTAATACAATCCAAATACAAATCAAAATCACAAAAATACAAATTATCTATGTGTTGACTAAAAAAAATAACCTAACATGACCTAAATAAAAAGTCCAACTTAATAAAAAACACTTGTGTGACCCTTTATTTGCAGGTTGGTGAGCAAACTCGGCTCATCACGGGTTCAACCCGGATGAGCCGGGTTGCCAGGTTGGCTCACGGGTTGCAATCCATTTTGACAACTCTAATTATATGTATTCACCAAATGAATTTTAGTAAATTTATCACAATTTTTGTAATACATTAATTATACATAATAAGATATTAATCTATAATAAGCTTAATATTTTTAAAATTTAGAAAATACTTAACAATTCAATAAATACTTAATTTAACTAACTTATATTAACTTTAGAAAAACGTTAAAATTTCAAACATATAAATTAAGTTGGAAAAATGTTAAAAATAAAATAAATTATTTTTTCATCTCAATATTAATTTATATAAGTATTATCATTTAATACTTATATAATATCAAATAATTACTTCAAACAACTATTTTTTTTTACCTATGCTTTTAGTTTCTGTATTTATATGCAAAATTGAAGTTTGTCTATCTTTCTAAAAGTTCATATAAAATTTATCTTTATATTTTAGTTATGCATGAAATATGTGGTCTAAAACTAAAATCAAAAAATATAAAAAAAAATAAAAGGAAAGAAAAGAAAATTAAAATTACACGTGGCGGTTATATATTATGACATGTCAGTCTAGTCAATCCAGTTCAAAGACACAATTTCTAATATTAATCTATTTTGCAATGGTAATTAATAAGAGTCAAGAATAATCTCTTTTACGAGGATTAGACTTGATCTCCCGCATCCAATATTCACACCGGTCAATTCTATGTATTTGTTTCTACTGTCAAACCTCAAGAATGATTGAAAATCTTGATTCGGGACAAAGATAAAAATATCAATACCACAACTAGACATGTTGTGTACAAAAAATCTTCTAAACTCTTAAAAAAAACATTTACAACATTTAACTATACATTTAAAGTATAGACCTTCTTGTTATTTTAAATTTTATTTCAATTATATGGTATGTTTATCAAAGTTATGTTTTGAGTTGCTTAGTGAATGAGGAACGACATTGATGAATGTTCACATGTCAATGAACACCATTCTGAAACAACAAATAAATTAACTTCCTTCTTAATAAAAGCATTCTAATATGAATATCAAGTTTTGAGATATTGTAAAATTCTTCTTCATATCTACCTTAATTTACATAAACATTTGATATTTGAAACTACTTATGTGTACTTCAATATCAACTTCTATGTGAATGTAGGTATTTGTTACTCCATTATGACAAAGTAAGCATATAGAAAAAGTTGGTTTTTATTATTCAATCCATAAAACTATCCATTGCTCATACTACGATTGTCAGTTCTATGTGATTTATTTCAAACATATCTTTTACAATTTTTGAATCTAACAATTCAAAACTACGTTTTCACATTAAATTTAAATAAAATTGTTATTATATTTTACATATTTTAATTTAATTTATCTACTTAAATCAATTTTATTAATTAAATAATATTTATAATAATAGAACAATTTTTTGTAATTTATTCCTTTTATTTATAAATAAACTAAATTCAGGAAAATATTCCCAAGAGACTATCTAGAAACTAATAAATTTTAGTTTATTAGACGTTGGGAATAGTTTAAATGTGAGTCAAAAGTTCCTACATTGGATAGAATAGATAATATATAAGAATAAAGGCTCATAACACTATTGTCTTAAGATTTTTTGGTAAAAGTGGTATCAAATGTCTTATATGTGTAAGACCAATGTCATATAACCATATTGAACCACAATCTCTCAATAACTATAACCATAACCCATACATAACCAAAACATATGAAAGAATATTTAACCCAACACAAGAACATAAGATATCTAATTGATTTACCCTCAATCATCCTCCTTGTTAGTAATGATGAAAATTTTAATAAATTTCTTATGAATTCTTACTTTCTTCTTATTGTCTCATCTAATATTATATTATATTATTTATTTGATTTATCTGTTTACTTTTTTTATTTTATTATAAGACTCTTTTTTTTTAATTTTAGTATAACATTATATTATATTATTTTTTATGAGGTTTTTCCATATATAATATTTTATTATAATTATTATTATTACTATTATTATTTTTATTAGTTTTACAATTATTATTATTAGGCTTAAATATACATTTGGTCATTATTCTCGTTTTGTATTCAATTAGTTCCTTATTTTCGTCAAATTTTGGTCATTTTGGTCCTTTTCACTAACGGTGTTTATGTAGTTAACGTTTTTTACATGTACATGTCACGTGTCAGCTCCTGGTTGTTTTGTTTTTTAACTAAACAAAAATAATGAATATCGAGACTAAATTGAACAAAAAAAATTAATACAATCACAAACTGACATGTGGCACTAACATTGACACATGACACAATTGTGACTTGACATGTGGACAATTTTTTTAAAATTAAAAAAAATAAAAAAAATAAAAAAAATAAAAAAACCAGGAGCTTACACCTGTACTGTTTAAAAATGTTAACTAGTTAAACACTGTTAGTCAGAAGAACCAAATTGACAGAAATTTGACAAAAATTAGGACCTAATTGAACACAAAACGAAAATGAAGACCAAATTAAATAAAAACAAATAAAATAAGGTGCAAATGTATATTTAAGTCTTATTATTATTATTATTATTTGCTTGTTATTGTTATTAATTATTCATAATGTTTAATAATAGTAATGATTATTATTATTGATTTTTTTTAATAGTTTTAATTCTTCAATTATTAAGAATGTGATTATTATTGATTGTTTTTTAATAGTTTTATTAGTTTTATTAATTATTCATAATGTTTAATAATAATAGTAATAATAATAATATTGTGTAACAGAATAATTTTAAAAATGTTATGATGGTTCTAAAATATTAAAGTGAAATTTAAGGTTGTGTTAACATATTATTAAGAATGTGATTATTATTATTATTGATTGTTTTTTAATAGTTTTTATAGTTTTATTAATTACTCATAATCTACAACAATATATAAAGAGAATTTCCTCTTTTGGATTCACATTTCATAATGTCAATTCTACCTTTTACAATATAATTATTTATTAAATATTTTAAAATTAACAGTTATTTTTACCTAATTTTGTAAAAATTTTTATCTTTTTTTTATTCATCAACAATTAATTTCTCTATTCATTTCACTTTATTTTTAATAAATATAAATTTATTTTATATATTAACTTAATAATATTACACTATTATCGCATACTAACATATTATTATTCATATATAAAAAATGTGTACACACAATCGCCATAATAATAATAATAATGCGTAACAGAATAATTTAAAAAATGTTATGATGGTTTAAAAATATTAAAATCAAGAGTGGAAATTTAAGGATGTGTTAATTACTGTCTGTGATGCATAGATACGATATGTATATCGGATACGACACGTAATAGATACACACTATATGAATATTGAAAAAATGTACAATAATTCTTAAAAACATAATAAATATATGATTATTAGTATATGAATCCAAATTAAAACTATATTACTAAAGTTGTCAACATAAAAAATATAAATTATTGTCATCATAAAAATACTACTACAAGAAAATTCTTAAATAATGACCAATTTTAGTAACAAAAAATATGTTAGAGACCAATTTTTTAATTAGAGACCAATTATTATGGTAGTCAAAATCTTGGCAACTAATGCTAGTAACCAATTTAGAAATCAATTATTTTGATAGTCAAAACCTTCATAGTTAATGTTAGTGAACAATTTAGAAACAATTCATAATAAAGACTATTTTACTTATCAATTTAGAGACCAATTATAATTTTTAGAACTTTTTTAGTTTTCAATCATTTTTAGTTTTTAAATTGGTACCCAAATTGGTCACTATATAGTGACTAATTATTTGTTGTCACAAAAATTCGTCATTATTTAAATATTTTCTTGTAGTTTACTATGATTTTATAAAGTAGAAACTTCATTATCGTTAAAGTATCCTAAAGTATCGGATACGGATACGTGTCGGACACGGATATGTGACCCAAGTTGAAGTATGGATACGTGTCGGACACGGATATGTGACCCAAGTTGAAGTATGGATTGCATCATATATTACTATTATATGGTGCATGTTATGCTATTGGTCCATCTCTGTAATCGTATCTATATATGTAAAAAAATGGAGCTCATTAAAATTAAAACCTGTTATCGCGATTTTATTAATTAATAGTTATGAAATTGAAAAATGTTTTAATTGAATTTGTTTATTTAAGTTATGTTGCAGAAAATGACAGAAAAGTTATGAAAATGCTGCATGTCAGGCTATTGGTGTGTGTGTTCATCTGGAATGAACAAAAAATGATGTGTATATAAAGGGGGAGTTGTGGAAGAAGAATGAGATATAAGAAGTGAGAGTGAAAAAAATGATGATATCATGTTTTGATTTTTGGAAGGGTGGAAAAACAGTAGAGGAAGGGAGTGAGGAGTGGAAGGAGATGAGCATGAAAGTGAGAGAAGCATGTGAGAGTTATGGTTGCTTCCTCTTGAGGTGTGATGAGGTCTCCACTGAAGAGCTGTTTAAGAATATGAAAACATTGTTTGATTTGCCTCAGAAAACAAAGCAACAACACACAAGTCCAAAACCTTTCAGTAGCTTTAACTCGCATAAATTAGTGAAAACTAGCTATGAATGCTTTGCAGTCGATGATGTTCTTCTCTCAACATCTCTGGAGACCTTCACCAACCGCATGTGGCCTCAAGGAAACCCACATTTTTGGTATTATTCATTCAATTCCTTCCCAATATTATGCTAAATTATAACTTAAGGCCTTGTTAAATTATTATTTTGATTGCATGCAGTGAGATGTTGAAGGGTATGAGCTTAAAGATGACAGAGATAAGCTTAGTGGTGTTGAAAATGATTGTGGAGGCTTATGGGCTTCCCGAGCATTACATTTCAGATGTTGAAAGCATGAAGAGTTGTAGCCAGATACGATTGAACATGTACAAGAGTGGTGCAAACAAGGGTACCTCTCACGATGGTGGTCACACTGACAAAGACACCTTAACCGTTTTGTGCCAAAATGAAGTTCAGGGTTTGCAGGTGCTTTCCAAAACAGGGGAATGGGTTGACATAGAGATACCCCAGAATTGCTTTGTGGTTATTGTTGGTGATGCATTGAAGGTATATATATATATATATATGTGTGTGTGTGCGCGCGCGCAGAAAACCCTTAACTTAAACTTTGACATGAATTAATTGAAAATGTTGTTATATATGTATGTATTGAATAATGAAAGTTATGGTACATGAATGAACAGGCATGGAGCAATGGAAGGGTTCATGCAGCGATGCATAGAGTGGAGGTGAGAGGAGAGAAAGAGAAAGAGAGATACACTCTTGGAATTTTTGTGGCACCAAAGGAAGAGATGAAGATTGAGGTGCCTGGTGAGTTGGTGGATCACAAAGATCATCCTCTTCGTTATCGTCCATTTAATTATGGAGAGTTTCTCACTCACTTTTTTTCAACTCGCAACCATAATGCAATTGATGTGTTTGCTGATCTTTGAGAGTCACTCAGTTCATCATTATATATGAATGTACCATATCATCAAGTCAAAATAATACAATAAGGATTGGGCTAATACAATTACATCTCCTTTTATATAACATATTATTTTAATGATTAAAATATGTTAATCACTTTAGTTTCAATTTTCAAAATAAAATATTATAGGTGACTAAAATAGTGACTATTATGAATAAAAATTTGGTTAAAAGGAATAATTTCATACATTTCTAAAGTTAGAGCACTAAATTGGTCCAGAGTATCGAGAATGGATTAATTCCAATTTTCACTTAACGTTAAGGGACCAAAAACATATTTAATCCTAAAAATTATTATTGAAATTGAAAGTAAGTATTGAAAAAAACAGTTCAGATATAACACAAATTACATAATTTAATATTAATGGATAGTGGAGTGGGTATCTCAAATTAATACGGATAAAAAGATATATAATCTTACAAATGACATAATTTAATATTAATGAATAAGTGGAGTGGATATCTCAAATTAATACGGATAAAAAAAATATGTAATCCGTCCTGTCATCAAGGTAAACCTAAATATCTTACCTTAAAGTATTTAAATATATAATTGAGCATTATTGTTAATTTTATCCCAAGATGTATATTGTAAAGGTCGATATTTATCCTTTTGTTATGAAACCAATGGATGTTCATTTACTTGTTAGCTATTATTTATGATTGATTCTTATTGATATTATCATTAACTATTGTAACCAATCACTTGTATCCTTTGGTATGTCTTTTGTATCTATAAACATGGACTTTTTCTATTGGTAATGACACACAGAAAATTAGTCTCTACTATCTCTTTTCCTTCTTTTTTTATTTATTTTATAACATGTTATAAGAACGAGCACTATACTAAATATTTTCATATTACATGGGACTTGCAAATTTGTTAAAAAAAATGTGTAAAAAAAAATTTCTTGCTATTTTTTTCTAGGAATCTTGATTGGCAAGTAATTCCTTCATGAGTAATTATTTCTTACAAAATTATAAAATTCGCTAGTATTTTTTACAAAACTTGTTGTGAAAAGTGTTTTATACAACATATTTTACAAAAAAATTTGCAACAATTTCCTGAAAAAAAATTCATAACAAAATTTATAAGTATTTTCTACAAAAAAAAATTCAAAACAAAATTAACAAGAAATATAAAATTTTTTAGTATTGGAGGTTCTAATAAACCAAATTGAGATTAAGATAATGACTTGATATGTGTCACTGACTTGACATGTGGCACGATACTGATGTGACACGTGACAAAAATACTTTAAAATAAAAAATTACAAAAATACAAAACTTAAATTAAAAAAAATGAAGAGTTGACACATGGTACGTACTTAACGTTGTTAGTACCATACTAACGGAATGGATGTAATTGTTACACATTTTTTTAAAACATAGACCTAATTGAGACTAAAAAGGTATGGAGACCTATTTTAGATCTTAGTACAAAAACTAGAATTAATGGATCAAAGAAGTATTTTAATCAAAAGATTACTAGACTTTGTAAATGTCTTTTTTTCTATTAATATATATATATATATATATATATATATATTTATTTATTTATTTTCTATGTGTATTCTTATTCTTTTGAAATACTTTTTATGTCAACTAATATTACAGCAACATATTATACATATTATTATGTGTATTTGTAGATTATACTTATCCAAAGTGTTACAATTAATTTTATCCTAATTTAAAATAAATTATTTAAAAATGAACTTAGCATACAAGCATTTTGTTTTCTGAAGTGTATAGCTCTACAACATATTTTAGTTACGTTAGCAAAAATGAACTAAAAATATGCTAGACGTCAAATAATTAGAATAAGAACGGTCTATTCTAAAATTTATACCAAACTAAACAAATTGATATTATAACATGAGAGATAATATTTAGGAAAGGGAGGAGAAAAAAGTTACGGAATTACCTGTGAAACTCCATACTACTACCAATCAAATTTGTCTTTACATGTGCTTCAACTTCTGCATTTATTATTGTTTTTTTTTTCCACAAGTGACATATAAAAAATATCTGCTAGTTATTTTGACAAATTTTATAATTGGGGCCACTAGGAAGGAAAAAAACTGTTCTATTTGCTGAGAATTTTTATCTTTTGTAAATTTATTTGCGAGATTTTTTATGAAATATTTTAAATATTTGTAAATAGAGTTGCATCATTCTTTTTTAAAGGTTTACGACGATCTATGATATCTTATTTATAACATGGAGATTTAACTTCTTCTTTTTTTACAATAATTAAAGAATATATCAATGGTAGAGTATTTTGAATGTTTCAATCCTTATACGCAAAAACACAAAAAGGAAAAAAAAAATACAAAACCGACGTATATAGTCTTTATATAATAAGGAAAGATTGGGTGAAACCAAACCTAAAAGAAATACATACATCCAAAACCAACAAAAAAAAAATAATATCGACCAAAACTTCTTCAAACACTCCATGTTATTGAGACAAGACTTTTTCTACAAAGTTTTAACTTCTATATCATTTTTAAAACCTCGACAAGAAGCATGATAATTAAACCATCTGATTTTGAAGGGTGATTCACTTCTCCGTATTAAAAAAAATGATATGAGACTTTTTATACTTTTCTTGACGTGAGACTCTTTGTATTTTGCTTATAGTGTCATTCAAAATGCTTTTGAAGATGTCACAAGAGAAATTTCCAAAACTACCATTTTAAAAAGAATAACTTCTCCAACACCCAAAAAAGAACAGTAGCATCTACAAGAGTTTTAATCTCTTATTAATAACTATTATTTTGTAGAATTTTCAAAACTACATTTCAGTTTTTTTATTCTTTTGTGGGGTAATATTCTCTTCAATTTTCAATTTGACAATTATATTTTAGAAATTTTAACATCTCTCATTTGTATTATTTATTTTGTGGATTTAATACCTTGTTTTTCTTACATTATTTATAATCTTTTAAATACAATAATTTGTTAATAATTAAAAATTTTTGTACATGACCATGTATGTCAGGTGCTTATAACTTTTTGGCAACAACATTTATTTGTAATATAAATTTCGTTCAAATATTTTAATTATGGTAAAAAATATAGTAAAGTGCTCACTTTCTTCTTATTAGTAATGTTATAGCCTGAAAATTTTAATAAATTTCTTATCAATTCTTCTTTCTTCTTATTGTCTCATCTAATATTATATTATATTATTTATTTGATTTATCTGTTTACATTTTTTTTAATTTTATTATAAGATTTTTTTTTAATTTTAGTATAACATTATATTATATTATTTTTTACGAGGTTTTTCCATATATAATATTTTAGTATAATTATTATTATTACTATTATTATTTTTATTAGTTTTACAATTATTATTATTAGGCTTAAATATACATTTAGTTCTTATTCTCATTTTGTATTCAATTATGTCCTTATTTTTGTCAAATTTGGGTCAATTTAGTCCTTTTCACGGTGTTTAAGTAGTTAACGTTTTTTAACAATATATGTTACGTGTCAACTCCTGATTTTTTTGTTTTTTAACTAAAAACAGAAATAACAAATATCGAGACTAAATTGAACAAAAAGAAATAATAAAACCACAAACTGACATGTGACACTAGCATTGACATGTGGCACAATTGTGTCTTGACATGTGGACACTTTTTTTGAAATTAAAAAAATCAAAAAACCAGGAGCTTACACGTGAAGGACCTAATTGAACACAAAACGAAAATGAGGACCAAATTGAATAAAAACAACTAAATTAAAGACCAAATGTATATTTAAACCTTTTTATTATTATTATTATTATTATTATTATTATTATTATTATTATTTGTATTATTATTAATGATTCATAATGTTTAATAATAATGATTATTTTTTAATAGTTTTAATTCTTTAATTAACACCAGTGTAGGAAGGGGTTTTGGCAGCGGTTGTTTTTAATATTATGCACTGGTTCCCGAACCGAAGCATATTGGGGCAAGGCCAAAAGAGCATAGCTTTTGGCCTCGGTAAAGACCCGAAGCCATAGAGCCCTCTTCTGCCTCGATTCAGTGGAACCCGAGGCCATAGAGTCCGGCCTTTTAGCCTCGGTTTTGGTTACACCCGAGGCCATATGTGCTTCTTTTTTTTTTTTTATAAATTCGGCCCCCTTTTGGCCTCGGTTTTGGTTGCACCCGAGGCCATATGTGCTTCTCTTTTTTTTTTTAAATTCGATCCCCTTTTGGTCTCGATTTTGGTTGCACTTGAGGGCACATGTGCTTTTTTTTAAAAAAATTCGATCCCCTTTTGGCCTTGGTTTTGGTTGCACCCGAGGCCATATGTACGCTTTTTGCTTCGGTTCTGGTATGAACCAAGGCCTAATATGTTTTTTTTTAATGCAGTTTCTGTTTTGGTGTTATTCCCACATTTAAACCTGCAAATTTTGTTCAGCACCCAACACAGACCAGAATAGATCAAAACATAATATTTTATAACACATCCATAATTCAAATTCATTTAAAAGACAATTACAAATCATTTACAATCAAGATACATGTCCTAATCAATAGTATTGTACATTTCAATTATATATTTGGCACATGCTATCCTACAAAACTTGATGGACTTTGCGGGAATTGCTGCAGGACTCTTGAATGTCTACAAAATAATAGATTAAGTTAAGTTAGTATATAAAAAGGAAATATTGCAAAGTATTTGTTTTAATTCAAATATATATTACCGTTTCCCAATTTGTTGTAATACGAGCACGCACAATGGTTGTCATCCATTGCATTATATAGTAACCGCACTCATATGAGTCAGTTTGTCTATTACACTACATTATATTAACAACATTATATTAACAACGTTACAATTAATTAAGGAAGAAAATCAAGCAAACAATTATAAAGATATGGATAGAAATATCAAACCTGAAGAGAATACCATACAAGACCTTTTGCCTTAGTCGTTGATCTCCCTAACAACATGTTATGTGCAGCAATTGAACTATGATATAGGGAATAAGTTAGGATATTTTTATATAACATGTCATATTCATAAGATTGATATTGAGGTTCTTACCGATCTATCACTTGTTTAAGATGGTTGGGGGAGGGCGATGCAAAGAGGAAAACCACACAGTAAGGTTCTCCCTTAGGAAACTACAAGTAACTGCCATTGACGCCTGATCAGAAAATAAATTCATTGTTATGCATTAAAATGACTGATTATATGTAATTATGCACTGGTGTAATACTTATATACTATTAAGAATGTGATTATTATTATTGATTATTTTTTAATAGTTTTATTAATTATTCATAATGTTTAATAATAATAGTAATAATAATAATATTGTGTAACAGAATAATTTTAAAGATGTTATGATGGTTTTAAAGTATTAAAGTCAAGAACGAAAATTTAAGAGTGTGTTAATATATTATAAAGAATGTGATTATTATTGATTGTTTTTTAATAGTTTTTATAGTTTTATTAATTATTCATAATATATAATAATACATATATAGAGGATTTCCTCTTTTATGTTTCCCTATTATTGTTATTAAACATTACTAACACGTATATGCCTGTGTACCCTAGTATTTAATAATAATAATAATGCATGTCTGTGTGTACCCTAGTGTTTAATAATAATAATAATGTGTAAGAGAATAATTTAAAAAATGTTACGATGATTTTAAAATATTAAAGTCAAGAACGGAAATTTAAGGGTGTGTTAATTAATATTATATGGTGCATGTTATGTTATTGGTGCATCTCTGTAAACGTATCTATATATGTATAAAAAATGGAGCTCATTAAAATTAAAACCTGTTATCGCGATTTTATTAATTAATAGCTACGAAATTGAAACATAGTAATAACAAAAAATAAATTTACCATAGTAATAACAAAAAATAAATTTAAATGTAATTAAACTTAATCCCTTTTCTTGTTGCAGTTCATAATATATATTCATTCCTAACAACACAACACAAGTGACAGATATAAAAAAATATCTGCCAGTTATTTTAACAAATTTTATAGATGAAGCAACAGAATTGATTTTATTGAAAAGGAGGTACAATTATATGAGCGATCCCCTGAATATTTTGACTTGATCTGGTGCATATGGATCATAATCATGAATTACTTTCAAAGACCAGCAAACACTTCAAGTGCATTTCCGTTGTTGGTACGGCGATTCTCAGCATAGAAACTGAGAAACTCTCCATAATTAAAAGCACGATACTGAAGAGGATGAATTTTTTCATCAACCAACTCACGAGGCACCTTGATCTTCATATCTTCCCTTGGTGCCACAAAAACTCCAAAAGTGAATCTCTGTTTCTCTTCATTCGTCACCACTCTATGCATCGCTGCATGAATCCTTCCATTGCTCCATGCCTGTTTCATTAACGTAGCTATAACCACAACTTCATAATTATAATGTAAAAATTATATAAGTATACAATTTTCTACGTATATGTATACCTTCAATGCATCACCAACGATAACCACAAAGCAATTCTTGGGTATGACTACGTCAACCCATTCCCCAGTTTTGGATTGCACCTGCAAACCCGGAACTTCATTTTCACACAAAATGGTTAAGGTGTTTTTGTCAATGTGATCATTGGCGATATTCCTGTTCACAGTGTTTTTTTTGTCAGTATCGTACATGTTCATTCGTACGTTGCAAGAACTCTTAAGGTTTTCAACATCTGAAATGTGATGCCGGGGAAGCCCATAACCCTCCACAATCATCTTCAAGATCACCAAGCTTAAATCCGACATCTTTAAGCTCGTACCCTTCAGTGTCTCACTGCATAAAAAAACACACGTTACGAGGTCTTACAAGCTATCATTAATTTACCAGAATATTACAAAATGAATACCAAAACTGCGGGTTTCCTTGAGGCCACATGAGGTTGGTCAAGTTGTCCACAGATGTTGAGAGAAGAACATCATCGATTGCAAAACTTTCATAGAGAGTGGACATATAGTTATACGAGTTGAAGCCTCTGAAAGGCTTTGGACTCGTGTGTTTTTGCTTTGTTTCTTGAGGCAAATCAAACAGTGCTTTCATATTATTAAACAGTTCTTCGCGTGCACCATTGGAGTTCATCTCATCACACCTCAAGAGGAAGCAACCATAACTCTCACATGCTTCTCTCACTTTCATGCTCATCTCCTTCCATTCCTCACTCCCTTCCTCTATTATTTTTCCATCCTTCCAAAAATCAAGACATGAAATCGTCATATTCTCACTCTCACTTGTTCTTTCTCTCTATCTCTCTGGATGTGATTTGTTCTTCTGCAACTTCCTCTTATATAGGTACCATGGACACTAATTTGCGAACATATCACATGAAGGACAGATATTTTAACAATATTTTAACTACATGACAAAACAATTTATACCTACAGGACCTAGGATCAATGGAACATACATATAAATTGTGATTTTTCTTAAACGTGGGAATATATAAAATCATGAAAATAAAGTCAAAGATACAAATTGAAATTTAACCCACTTATTTACACGTACATGTGCATCACGGCTAATTAAAAATAGGCAGAATCCCTCGAAATAGATTCTAAATCTTATTATATATTTTTAACAAATAAAATATATGAATATTTTACGGAAAAAAATTTTTTTTTTTTTGAATAAAATTTTTTGTTTAAATTGAAGTTATAATATATATATATATATATATATATATGAATTAAAAAAATCTCAATTAAATTTTGAAGATATAGGTGAATGCATCCTAATAAAAACCAAACATTCTAAAGTGATGGGCACAAGAAGATTCACAACGACGTTGGGAGACTTGCCTAAAAATATTTTAAAAAAAACTAGGAAAATATAAAGTAATATTTATCCATTTTCTTTTAACTTTTCAATCGTTTTATTTTAGTTATATATTATTTACTTTTTAATTATATTAAAATGTAAATTTATTATATATATATATATATATATATATATATATATATATATTATATTGGATTCGGGGACGGGTACACATGCGAATGCAAATCAAACGGAGGGTATTGTGGTACGCAAGTTGTTAGATTATATTAATCAATTAATTTGGTTTGTCATTATGGTGAGTTGACTTCATAATTATATATATTAAAAAGAACTTTTAACTTCATTATTTTTTATGTTTTTAGTGTATGTTGGGAGTAGGGATGACAACCGGACAGGGATGAGTTTTACTATCTCATACTCATCTTTGTAAAAAAATTCATCCTCATCCTCATGCCCAAATACAATGGGTATTGAATTTGTCTCATCCCTATCCCCACCGGGTAACAGGTATAATCTCGTACTCATACCCGTATCCGTTTTCTTACTACTTTAATATTAATTTTAATTCATTTTTATAAAGTAATAAAAATTACGATAAATGAAGCATAATATTATCAAATATTCAATATTAGGAGGATGATTTGTTTCTTCGATATCAAATACTTTGAAATAAATTATAGTTATTTACATTTTATATTAGAATACCAAATAAAATCTCATGAACCAAACCATTTATTAAATTTACAAACATTAATGAAACATAGTTGATAAATTTTAAAAATATTCAAATTAAAATATATTTTAATATATTTTAAATGTTTGTTTACTTCAATTTTTTAAATTATAATGAATCTATTTTTTATACATTAATAAAAGTTATAATACATCACTCGATCAAAATGACGCAAAGAACAAATAATAAACATAATAATAAAATTTTAACATAAATCTTGTATCTTTTGAACTCCAGTATATGTTGGATGGTGGCAGGGGCGGATCATCATGGGTGCAGGGAGGGGCCTTGGCCCCCCAAAAATTTTGAAACTCTTTTTACAATAAATATTTTGATTTTTTATTATAAATATTAGGTATTTTGATTTTATTTTGTTATAAATATTAAATTAAATATTTTTTTTCTTTTATAAACATAATAATTAATACTAATAAA